>Ga0209515_10000118_pt1 | contig 144024 bp, 148 predicted proteins | sample Subgroupgradi54m_FD_187454 | JGI IMG/M metagenome (GOLD analysis project Ga0209515, IMG submission 187454) | Subsurface groundwater microbial communities from S. Glens Falls, New York, USA - GMW60B uncontaminated upgradient, 5.4 m (SPAdes)... ... | reverse complement strand
GCGGAGCCGGCCAACTCATGCGTCACGTCAACGCTATGGGTGACTCCGTTGGCATGCAAGCGACATGTAATTTTGTTCGATCGATGTTCTTCGTCCTCGATGATGTCCAGCGTCGGTGTGAGCTTCGGATAGATCACCGCGAGAGTTTTCTTCACGTTGACTACGACCTTCTTGAGAGCCGTCGGATCCTTGAGAAGCTCGCGATCGAGCCCCGGCTCATTCACAAACGCCCGCACCATGCTGGCCTCGTGCGGTTTCTTGTTGAGCCGCCCGAGCAGCGTTTCGAAGGCGATCAGCTTCTTGAGAATGGGCAGGAGCCGCCGCCCCGTGACATACCCCTGGACCCCTTCCACATACACCTCTACATCCTCGACGGCGATATCGGCCAGGTGCTCGTTCAATGCCATTTCATCTTTGAGATACCGTTCCGTTTTTCCCTTCTTCACTTTGAAGAGTGGCGGCTGCGCAATATAGATGTACCCTCGCTCGAGCAGCTCCGGCATCTGCCGGAAAAAGAAGGTGAGGAGTAGGGTTCGGATATGGCTGCCGTCCACATCGGCGTCCGTCATGAGGATAATCTTGTGGTACCGGGCCTTGCTGATGTCGAACGAGTCTTTGTCGGCCTTTTCGCTCTCTTCGCGTTTGCGGCCGATGCCGGTGCCGAGCGCCATGATCAACGTTCGGATCTCGTCGCTCGAAAGCATTTTGTCGAAACGTGCCTTCTCGACGTTGAGAATCTTGCCCTTGAGCGGCAGGATCGCCTGAAACTTGCGGTCGCGTCCCTGCTTGGCGGAGCCGCCGGCCGAATCGCCCTCGACAATGTACAACTCGCTCAAGGCCGGATCTTTCTCCGCGCAATCGGCGAGCTTGCCGGGCAGCGAGCCCCCATCGAGCGCGCTCTTGCGCCGGATGAGCTCTTTCGCTTTTCGCGCCGCTTCACGGGCACGGGCCGCATCGATCGCTTTCCCGATGACCTTTCGAGCCACCGGCGGGTTCTCTTCAAAATAGGTCCCGAGCGCCTCGTTGACCGCGGACTCGACGATGCCCTTCACCTCGCTATTGCCCAGCTTGGCTTTCGTCTGTCCTTCGAACTGAGGGTTCCGGACCTTGACGCTGACGACGGCGGTGAGCCCTTCACGGACGTCGTCGCCAGTGAGCGATTCGGTGTCTTTCTTAAGCAGGTCGTTGGCATTCGCGTAGCTGTTAATCGTGCGGGTCAGCGCGGCCTTGAACCCCACCAAGTGCGTGCCGCCTTCCTTGGTATTGATGTTGTTCGCAAAGGAAAACAGGTTCTCGGCGTAGCTGTCGTTGTATTGAAGCGCGACCTCCAGCACCATGTCCGATTTCTCAACCTGCACGTAAATAGGCTTGTGCAGGGGCGTCTTGGCTTCGTTCAGATGCTCGACGAACGACACGATTCCGCCCTTGTACTTGAACACCTGCTCCTTGACCGGTTCTTTCCGCTCATCCTTGAGTGTGATCTCGAGCCCCTTGTTCAAAAAGGCGAGCTCGCGCAGCCGCTGCGCCAATACGTCGAAGCTGAAGTCGAGTGTTTCGAAGATCTGCCCGTCGGACTTGAACGTGACCATGGTGCCACGGCGCTTGGTTTTCCCCGTCACTTTGAGCGGGGCGGTCGCCTTGCCTCGTTCGTAGCGTTGCTCGAATACCTGGCCGTCCTGCCAAATCTCCAGCTCGAGCCATTCGGATAGGGCGTTGACCACCGAGATCCCGACGCCGTGGAGCCCGCCTGACACCGTATAGGCGCCCTGTTCGAACTTGCCTCCCGCATGCAAGACCGTCAGCGCCACTTCGGCAGCAGACTTCTTTTGCGTGGAATGCATCCCGGTAGGAATGCCGCGGCCGTTATCCACGACCGTGACACTGTCGTCGATGTGGATCGTCACCTCGATGGTCTCACCGAATCCCGCCATATGTTCATCGACGCTGTTGTCGACGACTTCATAGACGAGGTGATGGAGGCCGTCCACACCCGTGCTGCCGATGTACATCGCCGGCCGCTTCCGCACGGCGTCCAGGCCTTCCAATACTTTGATTTGATCCGCGCCGTAGCTGTCGGACTTCGGTGTGGTTTCGGTGTCGTTACTGGCCATCGGTCTCCTATTTCACGGGCGCGAGGCTAGGGGCGAGAGGCAAGGGGTTGGGAGACATGTTCTCCTCTAGCCTCGTGCCCCTAGCCTTATGCCTCAAATCTTAATTGGCATGACCACGCACTTGAACCCGGGACTGTCTGACTCCTGGATCAGACAGGGGCTCAGCGGATTATCCATTTGCAGAGAGATCGTTTCTCCGTCCATCACCCCGAGGACATCCAACAAGTAGCGGGCGTTGAACCCAGTGCTCAAGGCTTCCCCCTCGTACCGTGCCGCAAGCTCTTCGGTCGCCTCTCCAAAATCAGGATTGCTGGAGAACAGCGTCATCTGTCCGGGGACAAACGACACCTTTACCGCACTTGCCTTATCACGGGACAGCACGGAGACGCGCCGAAGCGCACTTTCTAGTTCGCTCCGATTGACCCCGATTTTCCCGCCACTCTCTTTCGGAATCACTTGCTGATAATTCGGGTAGTTCCCTTCCATGAGCCGCGAGGTCAGCAGCAGACCGCTCTTCCGGAAAATCATGAGATTTTTGGTAAACCCGATCAAGGGTTCGCCCTCGCCACCTTCTTCCAGAAGACGCTGCATCTCATGCGCCGCCTTTTTCGGAATGATGGCCTTGATCTCTTGCGGAGCGCCTTTGGCACCGGCTTTCCCGACCTCCTGCTCGGCAACCGCCAACCGATGTCCATCGGTACCGACCAGCCGCAAAATCGTTTTCTTCTCCGATGTGATGAGGGTCACCAGCAGACCGTTGAGGATATAGCGCGCGTCATTGTCTCCGGCGGCAAAGAGGGTCTTCCGAATCAGCTCTAAGAAGCCGGCCCCCGCAAGAGGAATGAGCCCTTCCCGTTCGATCGTGGGCAACGCGGGATAGTCGGTGCTAGGAAGGCCGACGATCTTAAACTGGCTCTTGCCGGCATGAATCGTCGTCCAATTATTGTCACCCGAGATGATTTCGATTTCACCAACCGCCAGTTCCTTGATGATCTCGTACAGCTTCCGAGCCGAGACCGTAACACCTCCCGGTTTCTCCACGGTCGCCTTGTAGTGCCCCCGCATGCCGATTTCGAGGTCGGTGGCGACGATTTCCACTCCCTCCTGCTTCGCCTCGATCAAGATGTTCGAGAGGATCGGCATTGTGTTGCGCTTCTCGACGACACCTTGGACCCGCTGAAGGCCCGTCAAGAGTTCAACTCGTCCCATACGCAGTTTCATGATCTTTTCCCCTTGGCGTAGCCCCTCACGCTCGTAGGATCTGCTCCTTCAAACTGTCCAATGTGGCACTCAACGCACTGTCGTTATCTTTCGCTTTGATGACCTGCTTACAGGCATGGATAATCGTCGTGTGGTCTTTGCCTCCGAACTGCCGCCCGATCTCGGGATACGAGGAATCCGTGAGTTCCCGACAGAGATACATGGCGATCTGTCGCGGGTGCACCAGCGTTTTACTCCGGCGACGGGATTTCAGGTCGGAGATCTTTACGTGGAAGCGCGCGCCCACCGTTTCTTGAATATCGTCCATCGACACGATCTTTTTCTTGGTGCCGATCAGATCCCGGAGCACGCTCTTCGCCATCTCCAGTGTGATCGTTTGGCCCGTGAGCGAAGCATAGGCGCCGAGGCGCACCAACGAGCCCTCAAGCTCGCGGATATTGCTCTTCATCGTTGTGGCAAGAAATTGGATGACATCTTCCGGCAACGTGACACCCTCGTCCTCGGACTTTTTCCGCAAGATGGCAATCCGCGTTTCAACGTCCGGCGGCTGGAGATCCGCGATCAGTCCCCATTCAAACCGCGACCGCAACCGTTCCTCGATATCGGGCATGTCTTTCGGAAAGCGATCGCTCGAGAGAACAAGCTGCTTATGCGCTTCGTAGAGGGCGTTGAACGTATGGAAGAATTCTTCCTGTGTGCGTTCCTTGCCCGCCAAAAACTGAATGTCGTCGATCATCAGCATGTCGATATGACGATACCGCTTCCGCAGATCCATCATCTTGTCATATCGAATGGAGTTGATGACCTCGTTCGTAAATTGCTCGGTCGTCAGATAGGCAATCCGGAGATCGGTCCTCTCCGCCACATAATTTCCAATGGCATTCAGGAGATGTGTCTTCCCCAGCCCTGTATCTCCATAAATAAAGAGTGGGTTATAGGCTTTCGCCGGTTGTTCCGCAACTGCCATACAGGCGGCATGGGCAAATTGGTTTCCTGCGCCTACTACGAAGTTTTTGAATGTGTACTTTAGGTTGAGCTGTATGACTCGTTTTGACCGCAGCCCGGTGTTTTGGCGACCGGTTGCAATGACACCTCCACTTACAATGGCACTTCCACTGGTCTCGGGCTGCTTAGCCGGCTGTTTATGAAAGATGATAAATGTGATCGCCGTTTCGATCCCTCCCCTGGCGGTAGAGATGGCTTCAACTAGGAGGGGTCCATAATGTTGGCTTAACCAGTCACCAAAGAACTTATTCGGAACGCCTAATTGAGCCGTGGAGTCTTCAGTCCGCTCAAAGTGAATCGGTGTAAACCATGTGTCATAAACTTGTTTTGGCACTTTTCCTTGGATATAAACCAAGGCCTCCTGCCATTCGTTTGCGATAGTCATAATTCCTGTATTATTCTGCATTCACAGACTTATTCACACCTGTTGATAACCTGATTTTTCATGGGGTTCTCCACAGGTAACTTCTATTATTATCAGACGTTAAATTATATGTTATTACTAGCTGCTACCTGACTCGCCACAGATTATGAACTTTGCACTCAGGGATTACCCAGAGTCAATCCCCAACTCACTCCACAAAGACAGCGCTCTATATACACTCTAAATTCATTGACTTACTCTCATTCAACAATATTCACAACACCTACTCTTATTCCTTCTCCTACGACTCTTTCTCCCTTATACATAATAACTTCGGAGAAGAACTATCAATATATCTAGATAACGATAACGTGTTTTGATGAAAAAATTTTCTCTATAACGCCATCATACGTCAAACTTTGACGGGAACCACTGGCTGCTATTCCCTCACCGGAAACCACAGCGCCTTTTATTAACATAGGAGCTATCGATGCTGACTGCTCAATAAAGACGATATCAATATCTGCATCATTCACTTGAAAGAGCGATGGAGATATACGATCCGGCTGTTGTCGAAGAAGATAGAGTGTTGTACTCATACGACTATTGAATAGATCTCTCAAAAAATCAGACTTCTATCGACTGATCGAATGAACTGTCTAATTTCATCCACTGTCCGCGGAGTCACGGAATAATCACCAGAGCAAACGCCTATAGACGTCCCTACCTCAATAACAAACGGGACGCCTAAATGTTGAAAGGAGGGAAGATATTTTTCAAGAACGTCGACATCGATAATCTCTTCCGTGTCTTCCGTCAGCATAATGGAGGATTGTCCTAAGAGTATGACGGTCGTCTCATGGTCCCCAGCACAAAGCCCCAGTGCAATACGAAGCGCCTCAACAGGGCGAGCTGTCACATGAGGGTCTTCTGAAATCACCACCGCGATGCGTTTCGACATAGAAAGCCAAGAGCAAGGAGAATAACTTCTTATGTAAACGCGAGAAAGCGATCACAACCATCAATAATTCCTGACAACACAACCAACCCGGACAACGAAACCCTTGAATCAACATTGGTTGTGAGAACACCATACCGTTGACAGCCATAGGCACAGACAGACATCTTTACCCCAGCATCGATCAAACCAAGATAGCGTTGATCCACAACGGCCCTTACCCCCTCATCGATGAGATAGAGATAGACATCGATTCCTTTACGCAAAGCAGCCTGAGACAACTGGACTACCGTCTCAACGCTAGGATGAGAAGGGGGTGTGGATAACAGAAGACCTAGTCTGCGAGACGCCATGGTTTTAAAACAAAAGAAGTCAACATAATCAACATCTTACAGAATTAATTCTCCGCGAGACTACGAGCTTTTCAACGCAAAGTCAATATCAAAAATTTGAACTTTTTATAAGGAGGATGTACGGGATTTCAGAATAGCGGATAGACCAGTTAGAGGAAGTTCCTCTTGAACCTTCGACTCGAGGTTACGAAGAACAACAGAGCCACGAGCTGCCTCATCGTCGCCTAGGAGAATGGCATAATGGCACTTCGATCGATCAGCTTGGCGAAGGTGGGCTTTGAGTGTGGTGGAGCGATAGTCACATTGGGCGGAGAGTCCCATTTTTCGGAGTTCGTCAAGTAGCATAAACCCGAGCCTAGTCCCATTCCCTCCAAAAGCCGCGACATAGTAGAGACATTCGTGGAACGAGGACGCCGATGTCTCCGGGAGCATCAATGCCACTCGCTCAAGCCCGATGGCAAATCCTATAGCCGGAACAGAGAGGCCGCCGAGCGTTTCCACTAAACCGTCATAGCGCCCACCGGCGCCCACCGCATTTTGAGCCCCCAAATGAGTCGAGGTAATTTCAAAACTCGTCAAACAATAGTAGTCGAGCCCCCGCACTAAACGAGGATTGAGCCGATAAGGTACTCTGATAGCCACAAGACCTTTGAGAACCTGATCGAAATGGGTACGGGCTTCGGGAGAGAGATGGTCGGTCAGCCGGGGCGCAGATTCAGTCACCAGGCGGCAGTCCGGCACCTTGCAATCCAGCGCCCGCAATGGATTCGTCTCCATGCGGCGCCGGCAGTTTGCACAGAGGCGCGATTCCTGCTGTCTGAGGAATGCCAGTAGAATAGGCTTATAGGCAGCGCGGTCGCCAGAGCTTCCCAGGCTATTGATCTCCAGTGTCAGGTCTGGCAGGGCCAGATCTGATAGCAGACGCCACAGCAGTGCAATAACCTCGACATCTGCACGGGGGTCCGATGTGCCGAACGATTCAGCCCCGAATTGATGGAACTGCCGGAGGCGCCCCGCTTGCGGCCGCTCATGGCGGAACATCGGCCCGATGTAAAAATACTTCTGCGGAAGCGGATCAGCCGCCCGATTGTGCTCGATGAAGGCGCGGACTGTGCCGGCTGTGCCCTCTGGGCGCAAGGTCAGCGAGGTTCCATCTCGGTCGGGAAAGGTGTACATCTCCTTCTCGACGATATCTGTCGCCGCACCGATGCTCCGGGCGAAAAGCGCGGTGAGTTCGAAGATAGGGATCCGGATCTCCTGATACCCATAACAGAGCGCCCAACGTCTCGCCGCATCCTCAATGAAACGCCACCGAGGGGTCTCCTCAGGAAGGATATCTTTAACGCCCTTGATTCCCTTGATTGTGTCCATACTCAGCGACCGATGCGGAAAGATTCGGGACTATAGCGACGGGTTGCAGGCAAGTCAACGCGCTCAGAAGCGTCAATCGTCAATGGTCAAAGGTATTATAATGAGCGGTGCTTGTATATTCCCGTCCGTTCACGATTGACGAATGACCATTGACCGATTAAGGTTCTTGCGCAGGCATTCCCACAGCGGTATAGTGCGCGACCTGTCAGGAACCACCTGGAAGCCGCATGAGTACAGATCAACCGACTCGCCGCGTTATCGCGCTGGCGCCGATGCCGCCCGAGAAATCCGCCTACGCCTTAGCCCGCTACAGCCGGTCGCCCGACTCGATTGAGGACAGCCTACGCTGGGTGCACGGACATTCTTCTGAAAAGTTCTGGGATCAGTTCTACTTCGACTACGGCCATGCGTCCATCGCCGATTTAGGCCATGTCATCATCTGTTTTGAGGACATCTCCGAACTCGCCGCGATTCGACTTGAAGACGAGCCCTTGTGGGATGGCCAGGCGAAATCGAGTCGGTATCAGAACTTTGCCTCCGGCGGATGGTTCGTGCCTGATTCCATTCGAGGGTCGGAGACGGAAGGCACCTACCACGGCATTCTCCGCAGCCTCGCCGAGATCTACCGGATCTTGCATCAACCCCTGGCCCAATATATTTCGGAGCGTGAGCCGTGCCCCGAGTCGATGAAACCGGCCGATTACCAACGAACGATTGCCGCGCGCGCATTCGACGTGACGCGGTATCTCCTGCCCCTCGCGGCCAGGACGAACGTCGGGCAAGTCGTCAGCATCAGGACGTTGGAGAAGCAAATCACCAGACTACTGTCGTCACAACTACCGGAATTGCGTTCGATCGGAGACGAACTCAAGGATGCCTGCCAACGGTCACCCGTGAATCTCTGGGGTGAACTGTGCGGTCAGCCGGTCGGAGCCCACGAGCCCCTCGCACCGACGCTCGCGCGCCATGCCAAGTCGAATGACTATCAAACCTCGGTCTACCAAGACCTCGCCAAGTACGCGAAGGACGCACTCCGAGGAATCGGTCTGGACCAACCGGCGTCCTGGGGCGAGCCGGAGCCGGTGGACCTCATCGAACCTCACGATCCATTGGACGAAATCGTGACCACGTTGCTGTACCGAGTCTCGCACGCGCCCTATCGGAACCTCCTCGCGGTCGTCCGCACCTGGACGGAAAAGCAAAAGCAGGAGGCCATCGACGTGGCGATGAGCGCACGAGGGCCGTACGACGAACTCATCAAAGAGTTCCGGAGCGGCTACGCCTTCACCTTCGACGTGCTGATGGACATCGGAGGCTGGCGCGATATGCACCGGCACCGGCGCTGCCAGCAAATTCAACAAAACTTTACGACGGTGCATGGGTACGAGGTCCCGCCGCCGCTCGTGCAGGCGGGATTGGATCAGGAATATCGACAGGCGATGGACGCGGTCCGTTCGGACATCGAGCTGCTCAAAAAAACGAGCGCGGAGGGATCGCTCTACGCTACGCCGTTCGGATTCAAGGTGCGGTGCCTCTTTAAGATGGACTATGCCGAAGCCGAGTACATTGCTAGGCTCCGCTCCGGCGTGAAAGGCCATTGGTCGTACAGGACCATCGCCTGGTTGATGAAGCAGAAACTTGCGGCGCGCTATCCTTCACTCGGGGATCGCATTCAGGCTACTTCCCCGGACATCGAAGACACCCTCACCAGATAATCGAACCGACCCCGATGACCGATTACCAAGCCCAATGTGAAACGAGGCTGTTGAAAGGCCAATGGGATCAGGCCCAGCAAGCCGCACTGGCCTGGGTCCGCCATCCTTCTACCGGCACAGACCGTGACCCGCGGCCTCATTTTGCTCTGAACGTGATCCATCTGCTCCGAGGGGAATTTGCCGAAGCCTGGAATTGTCACCCGAAGTGCCTGGAAGAATCAGAAGACATTGCCCATGTCAAAGAGTGGATCGAAGGATTCGTCGCGCGACAGTCGGAGCAGGCCAACGCCCATCTCGTGATGGGACTGTTCCTGGCCCAATCAGGCCAATCCGAACAGTCAATCGCGTCCTATAAGGAGTCGATCAAACTCACGCCACAATCCGCCCACCCCCATTATTTTCTCGCACAGATTCATGAGCGGGCCAACCATCTCGAAATGGCCATCAAGGAATATCGCGAAGCCGTGCGACTGGACCCCTCCTATACGCCGGCGCGGACCAACCTGGGTGTCGCCTATCAAGAGCAGGGACGGCTGGAAATGGCGATCCCCCAATATCGCGAAGTGATCAAGCTGCACCCCAACGACTCGGTGGCTCATGCCAACCTCGCCTGCGCGCTCGCCGAGCAGGGCAAGTTCGAGCCGGCCTTGCAGTCCTACAAGGAGGCGCTACGCCTGAACCCCAAGGACGCAGCCGTGCATTTCGCTCTGGGAGATTTCTATGAAACCAGGGGCCGTCTGGACCTGGCGCAGAAGGAGTATGACGCGGCCCTCATCGCCGATCCGAACTTCGGTCCGGCTCATTCCGCGATCGGCTGGTTGGCGCTGGGAAGACAGCACATGCAGGCAGCCTACGAAGCCTTCAATCGCGCCCTCAAGTCCAACGATCAAGACCCTCGGGCCTATCACGGCATCGGCGAATACTATTCGCAAAAGGGGAAACGAGAGAGCGCACTGGACAATTTCACCAAGGCGCTCAAGTACTACAAAGATCCGGAAAAGAAAAATGCGCTGTTGAATCAGCTGTTTCAGGAAGGCCAAATGGCAGACTAGCAGGATGCTGAAAAAGTCCGCCAGCAAGGGATGGGTAAGCTGGTTGGTCCCCCGTGCTTACAGAACCCCCACGATGAAGCAATGGTCGTTGGACGCGCGCAGTGGAGGACTCTCCGGGCCATCCTAAAACAACGTAAACGAGCAAGCTCGGAAGAACCATATACTCAGTAGCTAGAGGACATTGTGGAGACGCCACGGATCGTCGCAGCAGTGGGAACATCACAGGGCCAGTCGGCCATGTTAGGTGTGGGCGACACGAGAGTTAATCTCTCAGTTCCTCATCTGCTATCAGCGGCTTTCTTTTCGCGAAGGCTCGGGGAGCTCGAGAGCGAGAATGCGGGAAAGGAATTGGGAGCTTTCTGGGACGAAATATTCGCCCAAGGTTCGGCGGTGGTATTTGCTGCCGTAGCAGCGCTTGAGGCCTATGCCAATGAGATATTTATTCACCATAGCCAGATTTTTCCAGAGCTGCGCGATGAAGTCATGGCCAAGCTCTGGGAGCTTTACGAGCAGAAACCACCACTTGAAAAATATGAATTCGCGCTGCTTCTCAAGCAATCCACACAACTCGATAAGGGCTCCAGCCCTTACCAGGATGTCGCGGCTCTTATAAGGCTGCGCAACGCGCTTACTCACTTCAAGCCCGAGTGGTTTAGTGAGCAAGTTGAGCATGCCAGACTGTCAGCGACACTTGTTCATCGGGCTAAGCTCAGCCCGTTCTTCCCAGCGACGGAGCCGTTGTTTCCGAGGGGATGGGCAAGCCATGACACGGCAGTATGGGCCATTAAGTCCGTGGTCTCATTCATTCTTAAGTTCGAAGAGAACATCCGGATCCGGCCACGAATGGAACAGTTCAAGGATCGATTCAATGAGCTCTAACTCCTCGTTCGTTCGTGCGGACGTATTGCCGGCACCGCTTCCTCTACCGCTCGCTGCTCAACTCAGTCGTTAAGCAGCATGCCACGGGGCATCAATTGCACGGTGCGGTTGCTCAAACAGGTGGTCAACGAGGCCGCAGGCGAGAAAACACCGGAGGCGTACCCTCTGGGGTACGGTGAGGATTTTTCGAGACGAGAACGAAGTTGGGCGCCTGTTTCAGCAACCGACTAAAGGTCGCGGATGGCGCCTTGAAGGACCGTAATCTGCGTCACCGGATCGCCGGAGGATTTCAGTTCTGTGCGGATTTGATCTTTGAGGTAGGAGGAGTACCCCACGCGGTCGATCAAGAGGTCGAGAAACCGTTCAACGGGGAGTAGACTCTGGGCTTTGAGTTCTTCCACGATTTCATCGGTGACGGGTATATAGCTGCTTCCCATGTGGAACACCACATTGTAGTGCCGGTTTTTTCCGATGCGCTCGAACCGTAGACCCTTCACTGGCTCCTCCCCGGCAGAATATTGAGTAAACCCGCCAGCTTCGTTCTCGCTTCGCTTGACGGCCTCTTTGAACATTCTGCCTGCTATGCACGAGCGCCCATTCTAGACAAACAAACCGTGGAAGACAAGGATGGCTATCTAGGTCCATTGGGTCATTGCGATTCGCGTATTCGCTCACATACCATACAATGGCTCGGAAGAATTGGAGTCAGGATGAGCTTTGAGGATACCCTGGCAACGCATTTTCCAACGGCGTAGAGGGAAAGCAGCATCACTTTCTCTGGAGGAGCTTGGCGATGGTGAGAAGAAATAACCCTCCGACACACGCGTAAGCCAGTGTGATGGTAGAGGGTGACGGAATGGCCGGACGACGACAACTCGAAGAGATCAAATTCGACAACTCTTATGCCCGGCTGCCCGAATCGTTCCATGCAAAACTGAACCCGACTCCGTTTTCCGAGCCCCCCCATCTCATCAGTTTCAATCTCGCGGCAGCAGAACTGATCGACCTTGATCCGGAGCAAGCGAAGCGACCGGAATTTTCCGCGGTGTTTGGCGGGAGCATGCTCGTCCCAGGGATGGAACCGCTGGCGATGCTCTACTCGGGCCATCAATTTGGGGTCTATGTGCCGCAGCTGGGAGACGGGCGCGCGATTCTCCTTGGCGAAGTGCGGAACGGGCGGGGCGAGAAATGGGATCTGCAATTAAAAGGAGCAGGCCTCACACCCTTTTCACGCGATGGTGATGGCCGTGCCGTGTTGCGGTCTACGATCCGCGAATACCTCTGCAGCGAAGCCATGCATGGGCTGGGCATTCCGACGACAAGGGCGCTCTGCATCGTCGGCAGCGACCACCAGGTCTATCGCGAGCAAGCCGAAACCGGCGCGATGCTCGTGCGGATGGCACCGTCCCATGTCCGGTTCGGCTCGTTCGAGATCCTCTATTACCGTAAGCAGCACGAGCAGCTCAAAATCCTTGCCGACTATGTCATCGCGAACCACTTTTCCCATCTGGTGGATGACTCGGATAAGTACGCGCGATTGTTCTCCGAGGTCGCCGAACGCACGGCGAGGTTGATCGCACAATGGCAAGCCGTGGGTTGGGCGCACGGAGTCATGAACACCGACAATATGTCGATCCACGGCATCACCCTCGACTACGGCCCGTTCGGCTTCATCGACGACTACGATCCCGGATTTATCTGCAACCACTCCGACCACAACGGCCGCTATGCCTTTAATCAACAGCCCTATATCGGTCTCTGGAATCTCAGCTGTTTGGCGCAAGCGCTGCTCCCGTTGGCCCAGAAGGAAGATTTGAAGGCCGCCCTCGACCGCTACACCCCACTCTGCGAAGGACAGTACATGGAGTTGATGCGGGCCAAGTTCGGACTCATCGAGACGAAGGAGGAGGATGCGTCGTTGATCCAAGACCTCTTGGCACTCATGCAGCTACACCATGTCGATTACACGAGTTTCTTTCGCGCCTTGGGCCTGTTTCAAACTGGAACTGAATCGCTGAATGAGCCGCTCCGCGACTTCTTCCTGGATCGTGAATCATTCGACCAGTGGGCTCGTCGGTACAAGGGCCGGTTGTGCCAAGAGGGGAGTCGCGACGACGACCGCCTGGTCCGCATGAACCGCGTCAATCCCAAGTACGTGCTCCGCAACTATCTGGCGCAGACCGCCATCGAGAAAGCTCAGAAGAAGGACTACTCCGAAATCGATCGATTGCTCACCCTACTGCAAAATCCCTACAGTGACCAGCCAGGCATGGACGCCTACGCCGCCCCGCCCCCCAACTGGGGCAAACACTTGTCCGTTAGTTGTAGCTCCTAGCACATTCCCGCCTTGCAGTCCCCCTCACTATCTGTTGTACAGTGGCACGACGACCGAGCGAGTGCCCCGCGCTCGCTCGGCGGCTGATTACAGAAGACGGACTCCTCTATGGCAAAAGGAAGTGGAGAATCGAAGATCGCCCTGGTGGGGGTAGTCACCCTTGCAGTCGCACTTGCCGGCGTGCTGTTGGTGAAAGAGCCTCTCCGCAGTTCGCGGCCAGTAGGGACTGGGTTGGATATAAACCAGATCACTGGTGAGGAATCGGTCCGCGCGCGGCTGTGGGAAGATCCGGTTGCTGCGGTGCAGCGAGGTCTGCGAGGAACTCGGCCACCAGCAGTTGTGTCGTCCAAACCAAGCCAGTCGGCTGAGTCGTCCCTCTCTCAGCGTCTGAGACCACTACGGCAGGCGATTGCCGATCGAATCAAAGATAATGAGCGGATCACAGTCCTATTGGTAACCCTGAGCGGCGATCCCTATGCAGAGAGTACGGAGTCCCGCATTCGAGATCGCTATGCGGTCGGCACCGCGCTGGGCGTGGCCTGCTATGTTCCGGAAGACGAAGGACAACTCTCGTTCATCGAGGGGGACACTCAGGGCGCCGGTCATGCATTGCCGTACGAGTGGTTTCGGCTCCGCAAGACACGAGTATGCGGCGAAGAACAGGATCGAATCCAGAGCACGCTCGTAGTCTGGATCCCCGACGACGCCCTCAGTCGAGGGTACTTGGCTACTCTGACCTCATTGTCGCAGGCCATGGTGTGTCAGGAATCGAAACAGAAGAACGAATGCCTTCTGACGGACGACCGGCACAAACTGGTCCGTCTGAATCCGACGTTGCAACAGGCCGTCACCTTCAAGCTCGTGGGACCCCGCAGTTCCTCCGCCCTGCGCGCGCTCCTGGAAGAGGCCGGAAGCTTGTATGGCGAGACCCATGAAGGGGGCAGGGTCTGGCCGAACGCGAACGGGACCATAGAACTCTATTCGCCATGGGCCAGTGCGATGAAAGGGCTCTTGGCCTATGGGCTCAAGAAGGAAGGGGGGAAGGGCCCAGCCTGTCAGACATATGAAGCCTGTGAGCAGGAGTTCTTTTATCGGCTGGCGGCCGCGGATGTGCGGCTTGTCTATGAGACCGGATCCGACGACCGGCTCTTCGACACGCTTATAGAAGAATTAGAACGTCGCCAGGTACGGCTCGGTTGGGACGCGGTGATCCTCATCGGGGAGTGGGATTCGTTGTATGGTCGAGCGCTGCCCATCGAGTTCCGTGCGGCAGCTTGTGCGAAAGTGGCGACCTTCACTGAGGCCGAGCTGAAGCAGATCCTGGTGCCGACGACGATCAAGGCCTGGTGTCCGACTGTCCCGCGTGCAATTGATCTGCAGATTCAACGCACGGCGGACTACGAATCCCTGACCTTGAACGTGTTTCGGTATAGCTATCTTAGCGGTCTCGACGGCGAAGTGCCGGGCGACGACAGCGCGAAAGCCGCACGTGTAGAGAAACCTAAAAATACTGAGGCGGCGAAGGATGCTCTGACCGGTGGGCTGAAGGAACGCCCCGAAGGCACCAGTCAACTTGATTATGTGCGCGCCTTGGCCACGCGGATACAAGAGGAAGGAGAAGGCGCGAAAGCGATCGGTATTTTGGGCTCGGACCCCTACGATGCGTTGCTCATTCTGAAAGCGCTGCGACCGGCATTCCCGTACGCCATCTTCTTCACCGTCGACCTCGATGCACGCCACCTTCAGGCGAGCGAATATAAATGGACCAGGAACATGGTCATCGCCTCGCCATTCGGCTTGCAGTTGGACGGTGGTTTACAACGCGATGTCCCGCCGTTCCGGAGCAGTGATCAAACGGCCACCTACTTTGCCGTACTCCGGGCGGTGAATCACGTGACCTGTCGCGCAGCGGGCGATCGGCAGAACCCGGCGGCCCTCTGTCCCGGAGGATATCACGTTGCTCAGACGCCGGAAGACCGAATCTACGACGCGGCTGAACATCCTCGAATCTTCGAAGTGGGGCGAGAGGGCGCCGTGGACTTAAGCGTCGTCGATGTCGAAGGTGTGAGAACGATCCATCCGTTGCGCGCAGACCTCGAACATGCAGACAATCAGGGCCAGCTGAAGCAGGGCATCAGTCCCAGCAGCACTACCATGACGGCGTCAGTCGCGATCGGGCTGTTCGTCGGAACGGTGCTCGCCTGGACCAATCAGCGACTCTGGCTCCGGGTCTCGCGCTCCTGGCGTCTGTTCGCTGTGGTCGGCCTCATCATCCTGGGCGGGACGGCGGTCTTTTGGGCCATGGATGGCGGGACGGCGCTTATGGCCCATCACGATGAAGGCGAACCCTTTTCATGGACTGCGGGCGTCAGTATTTGGCCCGGCGAGTGGCTCCGGCTTCTTGTGGTGATGTTATGCCTCGTCTTCCTGGTCAAAGGATCGCGCGATCTAGTCAAGAACAGCGACGATCTCACCGAAGCCTTCCAGTTCCGTATCGATCAAGGCCATCGCTTCCGATTCACCTTGAGGGCGTTCTGGACGAATCTGCAACGGGTCTATCATTCGGCCGCTACCAGAACGGCCACCACGGTCGATCAAGCCTGGGCCTGGTACCTCGATGCGGCAGAGCCGTTGCAGCGGACAGCGCGCATCCTGGTCCTGTTCCTCTTTTATGTCGCTGTCATGATTTCCCTGGGTCACTGGGTCGTTGACGAAGAGATGATCCATCCCTGTCGGGGATGGCTGAGCTGTCGAGTGGACGTAATCATGACGCTGGTCAGTGTGGGCCTTGTGGTGTTGCTGAACCTGGCGGTGTTCGATGAGGTCATGTTGTGCCGTCGATGGATCAGTTGGGTGAGCCTCTCGAGCGGCGGGTGGTCGGAGCAGGTGCAGCAGGAGTACTTGCGCGAATATGGATTGAGCCAGAGCCACAAGGCCGAGTTTGAAAAGCTCAAGTACTTAGTCGGCATCGACCTGATCAGTCGACGGACGGAAACGGTCAATCGCCTCATCCGATATCCCTTCATCGCCTTGCTGATCATGATCGCCGCGCGCAACGACTACTTCGATATCTGGAATTACCCACTGCTGCTGCTGCTGTCCTGGGCGGTGAACGTCGTCCTGGCGCTGAGTGGAGCGTTATTGCTCTATCAAGCTGCCGACCGGGTGAAACAAGCGGTCTTGGCGGGACTGAGCAAGCAAATGATCCAAGCCCTTGGGCTCGGCAAGGACCACGAAATCCGTGCGAAACAGGTCCAGTACATCATCGGCGAGGTCGAGGCCAACCAGAAGGGTGCGTTCGTTCCCTTCTATCAACAACCCGTCGTCGAATCCTCGCTCTACGGTGTTGTGGCGTTGCTCCAATATTTGTATATGAAGTAACGGATTGCACATGCGTGAAGAACAATTAAGCGGTCTGCGGACCAGGATCACGGGCGGCACAGATGGAAAGGGCGGAGGCACCGGCCCGGCCGTGATCTTGCTCCATGGCTTCGGCGCCCCGGGGGGCGATCTCGTCTCGCTGGCAGACGTCTTGAACGTGCCGACCGGTACGAGGTTTGTATTTCCCGAAGGACCGCTCTCGTTGAGCTTTGGGCCGAGCGATGCGCGCGCCTGGTGGCTTATCGACATGGCGCGCATTGCAGCGGATCAAGCGGCAGGTCGGGTGCGAGATCTCTCGCAAGACATTCCCAAAGGCCTCGCTCCAGCGCGCGAAAAGATGCTGGTATTTCTGAAAGAAGTTGAACAGAAGTTCGGGGCAGATCCACGCAAGACTGTTCTCGGAGGATTTTCCCAAGGCGCAATGCTTTCGTGTGACGTGATGCTCAGAACGACGCAGCCCTATGCCGGGCTGGTCCAACTGTCCGGAACGCTCCTCGCCGCACAGGAATGGATTCCGCTGCTCCAGAAACGCAAAGGGCTGCCGGTCTTTCAAAGCCATGGAACGCAGGACGAGCTCCTGCCGTATGTTGGTGCAGAGAGGTTGCGAGACACTCTTATTCACGAGGGACTCTCGGTTGAGTGGCACAGATTCCGTGGTGGCCATGAGATTCCAAGAGCGGTTCTGCAGCGGCTGGGACCCTTCATCACCAAGGCGGTCACCCCTATATGAGTAACCTGCACTCGTTCGAACTCGCAGCCGCCGACAGCAAGCTGATTCGCGGTGATCGCTCGATTGGCCAGGATCGACAGATCCTCTTCATCACCGGCTTCCTCTCGAAACGCTGGGGCAACAAGAGCAAGGCACTCGCACAGTGGTGTGAAGAGAAAGGCTGGGGATTCTGTTGTTATGACGTTCGAGGCTTTGGCGATTCAGACGGACAGTTCACCGACTATACGCTCTCCGATTGGATGGCCGACGCGCGCGCGGTGCTTGGACTCATCAAGAATGGTCCGCCGATCACCATTGTGGGCAACTCGCTCGGTGGCTGGATCGCCTGGCTCATGGCACAGGAGTATCCCGCTGTCGAAAAGCTCGCCCTCATCGCCCCCGCCTTCAACATGATGGGGGTACGGGCCAAGCAGATTCCGGCAGCCCGGCGGCAGGTCTGGAAGACGACCGGCTGGATGCCTTGGGACGATGAGCCTGCTCACAAGGATTGGCCGCTCTCGTGAAAATGGGTCGAGGAGAGCGAGGCCTATTGGAAGACCAACTTCGATCGACTCAGGCCGGTGAATACGACGATCCTCCACGGTCTTCAAGATACGGTGATTCTACCCAGCGGGAGCAGTGAGTTCGTCGAGCAACTACTTGCGCGTGACCCCTCGTTCCCGGTCGAACCCCATCTGATTCCGGGCGATCATCGTCTCAGCAGCGCGGAGCACGTCGAACGGTTTCGTCGGCTTGTCCTTAAAACCCCATGAGGCAGAACGATGCTCACATTGATCCATAAAGAATGCGGTGGACCTGCCCTAGACGAATCGCCGGTCGGTGAAGCCTGCGCGATTCCCATCGACCGGTTTCCGTTCACCTGCTTCAACTGCCTTGAGGAAATTGACGACGAATCGGAAGTCAGGCTCTCCGAGGAGTTGGGTATTTGACGAGCCAAACTCTTCTGTTCGAGCTCCATCCCGCCGGTTGTGCAACAGGATAAGCTTTTGTTATCGTGGCCCTTCAGCAAGGCTATTTTACAAGGAGAACGGACGCTCCATGGCAACCAATGACAAGCAGGTGATTTTTTCACTCGTCAATGTCGGCAAGGTCTATCCGCCAAAACGACAAGTACTCCGCGAAATCTATCTCGGCTTTTACTACGGCGCGAAGATCGGTGTATTGGGTCTCAATGGATCGGGGAAAAGCTCGTTGCTCAGGATCATTGCCGGAGTCGATCAGAATTACACGGGAGAGATTACCCGCTCGAAGGGGTACAGCGTTGGGTTACTTGAGCAGGAACCGCAGCTCGATCCGGATAAAACGGTGAAGGAAATCGTGGAAGAGGGGAAGAAAGAACTCGTGGCCATGCTGCACGAGTATGACGCGGTCAGCAATAAGATGGGCGAGGCCACTCCCGATGAATTGGAAAAGCTGCTCGAAAAACAGGCGCAGCTGCAAGAGAAGATTGAAGCAGCGAACGGGTGGGAATTGGAAAATGTACTCGAACTCGCCATGGACGCGCTGCGTTGTCCACCGCCGGATGCGAAGGTCGGGGTGCTCTCCGGCGGCGAGAAGCGTCGGGTGGCCCTCTGCCGCCTCATGATCCAGGAGCCGGACATTTTATTGCTCGATGAGCCAACGAACCATCTGGATGCCGAGTCCGTGCAATGGCTTGAGCAGCATCTTCAGCAATACAAAGGCACGGTCATTGCCGTCACGCACGATCGTTACTTTCTCGACAACGTCGCTGGCTGGATTCTCGAACTCGATCGCGGCCATGGGATTCCGTTCCAGGGGAACTATACCTCCTGGTTGGAGCAGAAACAGGTGCGGCTGGAAAAAGAAGAAAAAGCTGAGTCGAAGCGCCGCAAGTCTTTGGAACATGAGTTGGAATGGATTCGCATGTCGCCGAAAGCCCGTCAGTCGAAGGGCAAGGCACGGCTCAATCGTTATGAGGAATTGGTCAATCAAAGACAGGATGAGCAGGCTGCGGATTTGGAGATCTACATTCCACCTGGCCCACGGCTGGGCGATGTGGTTGTCGAAGCCAAGGGCCTCAGCAAAGCCTACGGGGACAAGGTCCTTTACGAGAATGTGAATTTCAGTCTCCCCAAGGGCGGCATTGTCGGCGTGATCGGTCCGAACGGAGCCGGCAAGACGACGATGTTCCGCATGATCATCGGGAAAGAGAAGCCGGATGCGGGAACGATCAAAGTTGGTGAAACGGTCAAGCTGGGCTACGTGGATCAGGATCGCAGCCTGGACGCGGCCAAATCCGTCTACGACATCATCTCCGAGGGCCACGAGACGATTATGCTCGGCAAGGCCGAAGTCAACGCCAGGGCCTACTGCGCCCGATTTAACTTCGCCGGCACAGACCAGCAGAAAAAAGTGAAGGACCTCTCAGGCGGCGAACGCAACCGGGTGCATCTGGCTCGTATGTTGAAAGAAGGGGCGAACCTCATCATCCTCGACGAGCCGACCAACGATCTCGACATCAATACCTTGCGCGCATTGGAAGAAGGATTGGAACGTTTCGCCGGCTGCGCCGTCATCAGCAGTCACGACCGCTGGTTTCTGGACCGGATCGCGACCCACATCATGGCGTTCGAAGGTGACAGCAAGGTGGTCTGGTTCGAAGGGAACTACAGCGAGTACGACGCAGATCGGAAGAAGCGGCTCGGCAAAGAGGCGGATCAACCGCACCGGATCCGCTATCGGAAACTGACCCGCTAACCCTTCCCACCATGACACCTCGCGCGATCATCACCGGGGCGGCGGGATTGATCGGGCAGTACCTTGTGAAGACCGCCTCCCGATGGGCTCCCGGTTGGGATGTACAGGGACTGTCCCGCGCGGAGCTTGAACTGACCGAGAAATCGAATCTAGAAGAGCGGATTCATGCACTGAAGCCAGACCTCCTCATCCATTGCGCCGCGCTCAGCCGAACCAAGGCCTGCGAGCAGGATCCTGAACAAGCCCGCCGCATCAATGTGGAGGTCACTGCGCATCTTGCGCAGCTGTGCCAAGATATTCCCTTCATCTTTCTGTCCAGCGGGGAAGTCTTCGATGGGAAGACCGGCTGGTACAGCGAAGCAGATGAGCCGAACCCGATCAACGTGTATGGCCAGACCAAGCTGGAAGCGGAACAGGCCGTCTTGCAGAGTCCCAGCCATACAGTCGTTCGGATTGTTCTGACTGCCGGAACTTCGGAGACCGGCGACAGGAGTTTTGTCGAAGATATGTGTCGGATAGCTAAGAGCGGTAAGGACGTGACACTCTATGCCGACGAGTTCCGCTGCCCGCTTCCTGCCGGAGTCATCGCCAGAGCTATCTGGGAACTCGTCGATCACAAGCAGCCGGGTCTCTATCACCTGGGGGGGAGTGAGCGGCTCTCGCGCTGGGAAATCGGTGAAACCTTGCAGCCTTGGTGTCCAGAGTTAAAAGGCCATTTGATAAAAGGCTCCTCACGGGATCACGTTGGGAGCCCCAGGCCTGCCGATCTTTCGCTCCGCTGCAACAAGATCCAGCGCCTCCTGTCGTTTCGCATTCCGGGGTTTCGTGAATGGCTCGCCGGACGTTCACGCCGAGGAGCCGACCCGTGGGACTATCTCGATGAAGGTGTGTGAGGCGTGAAGCGCAGGAGCGGAGACATCGTAGGACGCGATGGTCGCGGTCATGATGGGCCTACGTTGTCAGGGGAGTGAGCATGCCTGGATTGGCTGGGATGGGGTTGGCGCTCCTGAAAGTCACGGGAATTCCCTGGACGGAGCGACGGGCCCTCGCGAGCCGGGGAGAGGACTATCGAGGCTACTAACGGACGACGAACGTGTTCTTCCCATGGTTTCCTCGGGGCTCGTAGTGAATGCAGAAAAAGCGCGTTACCGAGATCCTGCCTCTACCAACTCTCAGGGCAGCTTGTCTCTCACCTGATCCAGAAACCGAATCAGTCTCGCTCGCGAGGTTGAGTCTATCGTTTGGATCTCCCACCCGGCATCGCGTCCAGAAGACCAGCGAACGATAGCGGATTCGATGAACAGGTACTTGGACTCTTCCTCATCGTGGGGCAGTTCGATATAAACCGGCATGACCATTTCCTGAGTGACTGGGTGGTCCCCTGTGGCTCGCCAGCCGGATGCCGACAGATCCCAGAGATGCCCTTTCCCGTGGAAATCCTCGCCATGGTATAGAAAGGGATGACGGACCGAAATGCGCTGCCCCGCTCGAACGGCGTAGTTCTTGGCCACCTTGCCCTCCTTGTGATTGCTCGTTCCTCAATTAAGCGCTGCGAGCCTGGCGCGGGCGGTCTCGGCTTCTTTGCTGGCTGGATAGAGACGAATCACATCTTCGTACAACTGCTTCGCGTGGGGCAAGTTCATCTGGCGCTCTTCAAACTCGGCGGTCTCAAGCAGTTCCTTGGCTTTGTCGCCGGCACAACTCAGCAGCAGAATGCAGCAGAGGGCACAGAGCATGAGTCGTGTCGTCATCACGGGTGTCCTTTCCTGGCATCCTAGCGGCTTGACGCGTTGCTGTCCACTCGACCAGATTGTGATCCCACCGGATCGATACCATAGCGGGGCGCCGCGATGGCTTCGCTTCGACATTGCGGGCAGCGGCTTGGGCTTGTGAGACGTCTGCGGTCACGAAAAACAAAGTCGCAGTCCTGACAGCGTGCCGGGTCCAGGATGAATCTCCTTGTCTTGTCGCGCGCGATGGTTTTCACGACGTGGGTCAGATGCTCCTCGACCTGTCGCTCACGAATGCCCAGCATCTGAGCCAACTGGTAAGACGATAGCCTGGTGCCCGTGATCAAGTCGACGATCCGTTGACGCGGCGTCTGTTCGGGAGGCAACATGACGAGACATCGTAGGAGATCGTGTGAGGAAAACCAAGCCTGAGTTGAACGGCGCCGGCGTCTCTGCCAGGATACAGACACGATGTCCGGTCATCTGAATCCTCATCAGGACGAACTTGCCGAACTCGCGCTGAAACGCGTGGTGGCCTCCGGGGCCGAGTACGGCGATATCCGCCTTCTCGACAGCACGACCCAGACCATTCGCGGCGAAGATCGCCGCATCGCGTCCATTCGAGAAGCGCAGGACAGAGGGTTTGGTATCCGCGCCCTCTATCACGGCGCCTGGGGTTTTGCCGCCAGTTCAGTGCTGTCGCTGGAAGAAGCCCCGCGTGTGGCTGAATTGGCGATCGAGATTGCCAAAGGCTCTGCGTCCATCGCAAGCGAAAAGGTAAAACTCGCTGATGAGCCGGTCCATCGAGACCGGGTCGTCACGACGCGGCGGATCGATCCGTTTGCCGTTGCGCTCGACGACAAAACAACGCTGCTCCTGGACACGATGGAGTCTGTTCATCGGCAGTCCGGCATCGTGCGGAGCAGCGCGAGTCTGTGGGCTCGTCGGGACCGCAAGCTCTTTGTGTCGACCGAAGGGTCGCGTCTGGAATTCGACCTCCTTGCCGTGAACGGCGATTTCGATGCCACGGCGGTCCATGGCGGGCGGTTTGCCTCGCGGAGCTTCAATACGCCGCATCTTCGGACGGGCTATGAATTGATCGAGGGCGCGAACTTTCTAGCCGAGGCCTCGCGCGTCGCATCTCAAGCCGTCGAGAAAGTGAAGGCGCCCACCACCGAACCGGGCCTCTATGATCTCGTCCTCAATCCTGAACATCTCTCGCTCACGATGCATGAGTCCTGTGGCCATCCGAGCGAGCTCGACCGCGCGCTTGGGTATGAGGCTAACTATGCGGGCACCAGCTTTCTCACGACCGACAAACGGGGAACCTTTCGATACGGCTCTCCACACGTCAATCTCGTGGCCGATAACTGTGAACCGGAGACCCTTGCTGCGACCGGCTACGACGACGACGGCGTAGCTTGCCAGCAATGGGATATTGTCCGCGACGGGATCTTTGTCGGCTACTGCACAAACCGCGAAGTCGCAACGAAAATCGGAGAGACGCGCTCGCGCGGCTCCAATCGGGCGGACAGCTGGGGGAGCGTCCCGATCGTCCGCATCGCCAACATCGGCCTTGAGCCAGGTTCCGCCACCCTCGACGAACTGCTTGCCGATGTGACACGGGGCATCTACATCGAAGGCCACGGGTCCTACAGCATCGATCAACGGCGGTACAACTTCCAGTTCGGCGGCGATGCATTTTGGCTGATTGAGAATGGGAAACGGACCCACATGATCCGCGATGTCGTCTACCATGGAATCACGCCGGAGTTTTGGAATAGCTGCGACGGGGTTGCGGATCGGTCGCATCGCCGGCGGTATGGGTTCGTCACTTGCGGCAAAGGCCAGCCTGCCCAGTCCGGCTGGATGACCCACGCGGCGTCACACGCGCGGTTCCGCAACGTGAACGTCATCGGAGGGCAGGCCGGATCATGAGTACGACCGGCCACAAGACCTGGCCGAAGCTGACGAACCGGGACGAGTTCCGATTTCTCGCGGATCTGGTTCTAAAACATTCGACCGGCGAGCACACGCTGGTGTCGCTGCACGATCAGCAGAGCGGGACGACGCGATTTGCGAACAATCAGATTGTCCAGAATGTCGATACGAGGCGCGGGTCTTTGAATGTGACGGTGGCGTTCGGGCGGAGTCACGGCACCGCCGGTACGACGGACTTTACCGCGGGGGCGGTGCAAGCGACGGTGGTCAGAGCCACGCAGATCGCGCGCTTGTCGCCGGACGATCTAGAATACCTCCCGCCGGTGGAGCCACAGCAATATCTGACGACTCCTACAACGCGACCCGAAACTGCCGTGGCCGGGCCGGCCCGTCGGCTGGAATACACGAACGAGGCGATCGGGCAATGCCGGATGGAAAATCTTGGCGCAGCCGGTATTGTGTCCTCGTCGATGGCGACGGTTGGAGTGGCCGCGAGCACGGGACTTTTTGCCCATGAAGAACGGACCGATGCACGATTCAGTCTCACAGTTCAGGCCGGTGAGGCCACCGGCTGGGGCGCAGCGGCCCATCGGTCCATCGATCATCTGAAGGTTCAGGAGCGGACACTCACTGCGATCGGTAAGGCCAAACGCGGCCTGGAGGTGCGCGAGCTGCCGCCGGGGCGCTATACCGTGATTCTTGAGCCGGCTGCCGTCGCGGGGTTGTGGTCCGCGCTGCTCTGGACACTCGACGCGAAGGCCTACGAGAAAGGCACGAGCGCCTTCGCAGGCAAATTGGGCCAGCTGATCGTCGACAAGCGGTTGACGCTCCGCAATCTGCCGTCGCACGAGGATCTCTTGGGCATGGGGTTCACCACTGATGGATTGCCGACCGTAGCATCTGACTGGATTGCAGATGGGGTGCTCGCACAGCTTGCCTACGATCGGTTCACCGCGAAGGGTCGAGGGATCTACAAGATCCCCACGCTCGACGCCCCATGCCTCTCAGGAAGAGGATCGTCCTTGCCGAGCCTACAGGAATTAATCAAAAGCACGGAGCGCGCCATCCTCGTGACGAATTTCTGGTATATCCGGACGGTCAACCCGACTGATCTTACCCTGACCGGTATGACCAGAGACGGCACGTTTCTTGTCGAGAATGGAGAGATCGTCTCGGCAGTGAAGAATTTTCGGTTTCACGAGAGCCCTCTGCGGGTCTTTAACAGGATCACGGCCTTCACCAATCCGGCTGAAGCGATCACGTCAGAAACCGGCAAGTTTCTCGTCCCGGCGATGACGCTCCGCGACTTCAATTTTTCCAGCGTCACCCGATTCTGATGTTTATCCGCTGTGAGCGGGCAAGAAAGGCAGTGGACATGATGTGGATGACAAGGTGTGCCTCATGGCAGTGCTGGGGGCTAGCCTACTGGGATCGGGCCGCAACATCGCGAGAACTTCGACGCAAGAGGATCTTGGACAAGGCATCGTGCAGGGCACGCTAGGAGCCCAACTGGCCGGCAAGGTGCGGCTCCCAATTCCAATAAATGCTTTTCCGTTAAGCGGCCAGGTGACGGCGGTGGAGGGTGGGGCCTATGTGCTTCAGGAGGTCAGTGGCATCGAACGGCGCGTGTCGCACGATGAAAATACTCGAATCGATCGACCAGCCCATGTCGGGGATCGGATCGAAGTCTTTGTGGATGACAGAGGCCGTGCAATCCTTATTCGGAACATTGATTAAGGCGAAGGATCGCAGTGAATCACGCCTGGGTCGGATAAACAGGCTCATGCAGGTTAGGAGGGGGTCGATGTTCGCTACGCTCTTGGTTGTAGGTATGGCCTATTGGCTTGCGATATTCTCATCGGTGGAAGCCGCGCCTTCCGAGCAGATCGATGCTCCGCCGCTCTTCGACAATCTGGGTTCCCTCCACCATCCCATCACCACCACATCAGAACAGGCCCAACGGTATTTCGATCAGGGGCTCCGACTCGTCTATGCCTTCAACCACGAAGAAGCGATCCGCTCGTTTGAGGCTGCGACTCAACAGGACCCTCAGGCGCCCATGCCCTATTGGGGAATTGCTCTGGCACTCGGCTCCAACATCAATAATGTGATGGAAAAGAAACACGAACGTCGCGCCGTCGAGATGGTACAAAAGGCTCGACGACTGGCAGATCACACAACTCGTGGGGAAAAGGCCTACATCGAAGCGTTGGTCACGCGGTACGTGAGCCGGAAGGGGGCCAACCGCAAGGGACTCAATGAGGCCTATGCGAAGGCCATGCGATCGGTGGTACAGCAATTCCCCGAGGATGATGATGCGGCCACGCTGTTTGCGGAGGCGCTGATGGATCTGCGGCCCTGGGACTTTTGGAAACCGGATGGGCGACCGCAGCCTGGCACAGACGAGATCGTCACGACACTCGGGTCCGTGCTCGCGCGGAACCCCGATCATCCGGGGGCCTGCCACTACTACCTGCATGCGGTTGAGGCGTCATTGGAGCCGGAACGGGCCTTACCCTGCGCGGAACGGCTGTCGGGTCTCATGCCGGGGGCCGGCCATCTCGTTCATATGCCCGCACATATTTACATGCGGGTCGGGAGGTACCACGAAGCGGTGGAACGGAATCAGCAGGCAGCCCACGTCGATGAGCAGTACTTGGCCGGTCAACATCCAACCGGCGAGTATGCCGACGGCTACTACACCCATAATCTCCATTTTCTCTGGGCGTCCCTGGCGATGGAGGGGCGTAATGTCGAAGCGATGAAGGCTGCTCGCAATTTGACGGCGACCATCACAGAGGAGGAAGCCCGAAAAGATCGCGGGAAGGAGCTGTACCTCCCGACGCCGATCTTTTCGATGATTCGATTCGGACGGTGGGAGGAGTTGCTCAGGGAACCTCCGCCGCCCAAGGGGTTGCGTTTGATGGAAGGGATGTGGCGGTTGGGGCGAGGGCTTGCCCTTGTTGCGACCGGCCGGCTGCCCGGGGCTGAGGGTGAACACGTCGTCCTTGCTGGCCTCACGAAGCAGATCCGTCGGGATCGCACGACGGAAGAAAAGACCGAACGGGTACTTCTCAAGATTGCTGAGCGAGTCCTGTCAGGAGAGATCGCTGCCCGCCGTCAGCGCTATGACGACGCGATCAGGCTGTTCGAAGACGCAATCAAAATAGAAGAGGCGCTCCCATACTCGGAGCCGCCTCTCTGGCCATTGTCCGTGCGGCACTATTTGGGAACAGCGCTCTTGCTGGCTGGTCGCCCGTCCGAAGCCGAAGCGGTCTATCGCGCGGACCTTCTGCGATATCCGGACAACGGGTGGGCGCTGATCGGGTTGATCCAGAGCCTGCGAGCCCAACAGAAGGACGACCAGGCGGCTGAGGCCGAAGATCGGCTCAAGAAGGCCTGGGCCTATGCCGATTTCATTCCGGCTGCGTCTCGAATGTGAAGCATGAACGAGACAAGCAAGACGCGCGCGACAGGCGCGACCAGAAGTTCGAAGTTCGGACCTCGAACTCTCCCCCCGTCTCGCCTGTCCCGCTTTTCTCTCAAGTCTCGCTGTGTGAGGTGTAAGACTTCATCGAGCTATTCGACTGAGTCAGTGAGGAGGGCTGTCCCATGAGAAGGCAAATCGCTCTATCAGTTCTTACTGTGGCTGTTCTCCTAGTCGGAACCTTGAATATACAATCGATCAGCCTGGCTGCAGCGGATCAGACGTCGGGTAAGGCTTACTTCGCGGGGGGCTGTTTCTGGTGCATGGAAGAAGTCTTCGAGAAGGTTGAGGGGGTGCTGTCTGCCACATCGGGATATATGGGGGGGATGGTCGCCAGTCCGAGCTATGAAGAGGTGTCCGCCGGGCGAACGGGGCATGCTGAATCGGTTGAAGTGGTCTATGACCCAGCCAAAGTGAGTTACCAGAAGTTACTGGAGGCTTTCTGGCACAACGTCGACCCGATCACACCGAACGCACAGTTCTGCGACCATGGCAGTCAGTATCGCTCCGCCATATTCTTTCAGACGGATGAAGAGAAGCGCGCGTCGGACGCCTCCAAACAGGGGATCGAGCAATCGAGGCGATTCACAGAGCCAATCGTCACGCAGATTGTGATGGCGTCGCAGTTCTATCCCGCCGAGGAGTACCATCAGGACTTCTACAAAAAGAACCCCGTCCGCTACAAATTCTACAAATATAATTGTGGTCGCGCCCAGCGGCTGGAAACGTTGTGGGGAAAACCTTAACCCGCGTGTCTTACTTTCTATTGCTTTGACCCATCGCAAGAGTTCCGCGACAAGCCCCCCACCCTCAGTGTATATTTCTGACCCAGCAACCCATACCGACATCTTTGTCCAGTGAGGTGCAGTCCGTGAAACGTCCGATCCGACAATCGACTAGAAAACCTGTGATCGGTGTCATGGGTCCGGCTAAGGCCGGTACCAGAGAATTGGCCGACGCCAAAACCTTGGGAGAACTCATCGCGCGTCAAGGATGGGTGGTGTTGACAGGAGGGCGCGCAAGCGGCGTGATGGACGCGGCTAGCGAGGGGGCGAAGTCGGTGCCCGGCGGTTTGACGATTGGGATTCTTCCGGATGGAAAAACGCGGGTGTCTCGGTATGTGGACGTAGCGATCGTCACGGATTTGGGACAGGCGCGCAACAACGTGAATGTGATGTCCAGCGATGTCATCGTGGCCTGTGGGCTCGGCGGCACTGGAACGGTCTCAGAGGTTGCACTAGCGCTGAAGGCAAAGAAGACCGTGATATTGTTGGGAGCCGACAAAGCCGGGGTGGGCCTGTTCAAAAACCTCGCGCCGCATCTCGTCCATGCCGCTGCCTCGCCCGAAGAGGCGGTGAAACTGATCGGCGATCTGCTGTAGCGGGATGCTGAAAAAGTCGCTCTTCTCACCCGCCCGACCCTGGCGCGCCTCGGCGCGCCTTTTCCCATGCGTCGTTCTCGCGTCGTTCAGATCCTCAACGTACCCAAGAGAGTATGCCTCCGGATCTTCACTCGCTGCGGCCTTGCTGGACGAACTTTGTGAGCATCCCGCGTAATTGCCCCTGATTCTCCCTTTGAAAATTTCCGAGAAATCTTCGTCGTTGAAGAACTGTGTCACCTCATGGGGGAAAGCCAACAGTTCTCAAACGTCCATTCCGAGCACATTAGGTCATAGTAAGCACTGTGGCATATCTGCAGTTTTCCCTGTGCCATCAGCACGTTAGTGGAGACTCACCCAGGCATGGATCTTGAGACCTTACAGGCTTCATATGAAGGGTGTCTCGTGCACAGGGATGTAAGCGCACACCATGGCCACCGACAACACAAGGAGCGGACTGCTCTGTTCACGCCTGCTGCGCACCATCGTCTGTGCGCTGGTGATGCTGTGTCTGCTGATCGCCGCTGTTCCCACGCCGACGCGGCCCGACTACGACGGCGCCTATCCTCGGTATTCTAAACAGGAAATCCGTCGGGCCATCGAGTGGTACGCCAAGAAGTATCGTCTCGATCCTGCCCTGCTGCGCGCGGTCATCAAGACCGAATCAGACTTTCGCCAGCATGCCGTGTCTCCTAAAGGGGCAGTGGGCTTGATGCAGCTGACGCCGGCTACCGCGGCCACGTTGCGTGTGAGCGACTCCTACGATTCCGTCCAGAATATCCGCGGAGGCGCCAAGCAGCTGCGGCATCTGCTGAACCTCTACCAAGGCGATTTTCCCTTGGCCTTGGCGGCCTATAACGCCGGGGTCCACCGGGTCAAAGACCACAAAGTTCCGCGCATTCGAGAAACCCGCGCCTACGTGAGGAAAGTACTACGGCACTATGAGATGTTCCGCTCTCACCCACAGCCTCTTCCCAAGAACGAAAAGAAGTGAGGGAGGGGCGCTAACCAAGTCGAGTTTCCACTCTCACGCATACAAGACAGACTACCGTTCACGGTATATTTTTTCCCCGTCAGTTCTTTTGCATCGCTGGCGGATGTTTTTGGCAACGAGTGGGTCGTGACACGGAGGGATGGTACGAGGGGGGAGATACCCTTTCACGCAATAGAGATAAGGAAAGACAGCTGGAGCGGAGGAATGATCTAGGTTAGCAGTTTCTTAGAGCTTGGTCTTCATAATGATGGCCCGTACTCGTTCTCGTTGGGCCGGCCTGATTCCCGTAAACTCAAGACCGAATTTTTCACTGTTGACCCACCGCACCAGGGCTTCGTCGATACGTAGCGGCCATTTCTGGTCATCAAGAAACAGGGATAGGCGGAGTACCATGCCGACCTGTACCTGGGTAAGGGACGTCGCTTGACAGCCGTGCGTGGAGAGATCGAGAACAGTCGCCTCGCCCTCGAAATCATCTTCTCCAAAAAAGAATAGACGGCAATTGAGACTGAGACGGCGGCCCCGACGTTCCGCCAGCGCGGACTCGTGGTCAGAACTTGAAGCGCGGGAGGATCTGGGGTCCTGCCTGTTCATGAATTACGCCCTTTCCCTCAATCACCCAGAGAAGAAATGCATCGACGGTAAGACCACTTTAGCGGACATGTTGTTGGCCTGCCTTCCTCAAGTGGAGTAACCCGAAAGAGGGTACAACAGGGCCTTGATCGCAGTATAGCCAATTAGTTTATGTATGTAACGAAAACCTCGTAATCCGCAATCGCATCTGAACGGACCTGTTCCACGGTCTGCTATAAAGGAGGCTTGACCTATCTGGAATCGGTCTGCGACAAGAGAGACTCATCGATCAAGGAGGAGTGCGACTATGGAACGACACATCAATCTCCGAATGGCCGCTTTGGCCCATTCGGAGATTCGAGCGATGACCCAAGCTTGTGTCCAGGCGAAGGGTCTCAACATGGCACAAGGGGTTTGCGACACGCCGGTTCCACCAGTGGTGCTTCGAGCCGCAGCGCAGGCGATGGAGCGCGGGAAGAATGTCTATTCGCGGTTCGATGGATTGCCCGAACTGCGGCAGGCGATCGCCAAGAAGCTCGCGCAGTACAACGGCATCGTGGCTGATCCGGAAACGGACGTGACGGTCAGCGCGGGAGCCACCGGGTCCTTTCATTGTGCCTGCCTGGCGCTGCTCAGTCCCGGCGACGAGGTCGTCCTTTTCGAGCCCTACTACCAGTATCACATCAGCGCGCTGCTGGCGGTTGAGGCGGTTCCGGTGATGGTGAAAATGCGGGCTCCCGACTGGACCTTTTCCGTGGCCGAGGTCGAGCGCGCAATCACGTCTCGAACCAAGGCGATCATGGTGAACTCGCCTGGCAATCCATCAGGGAAAGTGTTCAGCAGGCAAGAACTGGAAAGTATTGCCGCGATCGCACAACAGCACGATGTGTTCGTGTTCACCGACGAAATCTACGAGTACTTTCTGTACGACGGTCGGACGCATGTGAGCTTCGCAACCTTGCCGGGCATGGCCGATCGTACGATCACCATCGGCGGTTACTCCAAAACGTTTAGTATCACCGGCTGGCGCATCGGCTACAGTGTCGCAGCAGCGCGGTGGGCGCAAGCGATAGGAGCTATGAACGACCTGCTCTATGTTTGTGCTCCGACGCCGCTGCAGGCGGGGGTAGCGGTGGGCATCCAGGAACTTCCAGAATCGTTCTACCGCGATTTGGCGCGCGACTATGAATGGAAACGCGATCGATTCTGCCAGGCTTTGGCGAAGGCCGGTCTGACGCCGTCGATTCCACGGGGCGCCTACTATGTGCTGGCCGATGCGTCGCGGCTGCCTGGCACAACGGGAAAAGAGCGGGCAATGTTTCTCCTTGAGACGATCGGTTTGGCCGGTGTGCCGGGTGAAGCTTTCTTTTCCGGGGCTGACGGGAGGCAGTTCATTCGATTTAGCTATGCGAAAATCGATTCCGACATCGACGACGCTTGCCGGCGGCTTGCGCAGCTTGGGTAGGAACGGGCCTCAAGCCTTCTGTCATGCGTCCAAATCACTCGATCGCTTGTGTGCCCGTTCACCAAATGGTAAGTAGGAAGAAGTGAGATGAGTTGAAAGGCCGACATGATGGTGGGTTGTGGCAAGGAGCTTCATGGAAGGACGTAAACATACCCGTTTCGCGGTGCAACTTCCTGTGTCGTTCAGTGGAGACCAGCTTTCCGACGGAGGTACTATCCTGAACTTGTCTGCGGAGGGTTGCGCCATCATGTCGGACACCGTGGTCGGCGCTGCAGTCTATCTGCAATTGATGATGCAACTCCGGGAGCAAGAGGAGCCGGTCCAGGTCGATCTGGCCGCGGTTCGGTGGGTTGCCGCAAAGAGGTTCGGTGTTGAATTTATTAAAGTTCGCCCGGAAGAGGGAGAGCGTCTGAAGAAGTTCGTGAAGGCGCTGGAATCGACGATCTGAGCGTGGACTTACACAACGAGATTCGAGGAACTATTTCATCGCAACGCCCCGGACTTGTTCGTACGTGGTCAGGCCGGCGAGTATTTTCAGAACTCCGTCCTGTACGAGTGTCACCATCCCTTCTTTTGCTGCCAGGCGCTGCATCTCTGTCGTTTTGGCGCGGCCCTGGATCAGGCTTCGTAGCTCATCCGATCCCCTTAGGAGCTCGTGCAAGGCAAGCCGACCTTTGAAGCCTGTCTGCTTGCAGGCTTCACACCCACGCCCTCGATAGAGCCGAATATCTTCGCGATAGCCCACGCCAAGCGCTTCCCACGCCTGCCTCCCGTACCCACGTGCCAGTCGATCGTACTCTTCCGCCGTTGGATGGTACGGTTCTTTACAATTGACGCAGATCCGCTTACAGAGGCGTTGCGCAAGCACTCCTTGCATGGCATCGGCGAAGTTGAAGGAATCGCATCCAAGGTCGAGGAGGCGGATCACAGTCTCGACCGCCCCATTCGTATGTAATGTGCTCAAGACCAGGTGGCCGGTCAGCGAGGCCTCGATGGCGACATCGGCAGTTTCCTTGTCCCGCATCTCACCGATCATGATGACATCCGGGTCGGCGCGTAAGAACGATCGCATGGCGGCGGCAAAGGTAAACCCGATTCTTGGATGGACCTGCACCTGACGGAGGCCTTCCTGGGTGATCTCAATGGGATCCTCCGCCGTCCAGATTTTCCGTTCGTCTGTGTTGAGATGGCGCAGCAGGGCGTGCAGCGTCGTCGTTTTTCCGGATCCGGTGGGACCCACGCACAAAATGATGCCATGCGGTTTCTCCGCGATGTCCAAGAGTGCTGTGAGCGTGGTTGGAGCAAACTCCATGGAGTCGAGAGGGAGGGGCTCCTTCGCCGTGAGCAATCGCATGACGATGTCTTCGTTGTTGCCGGCGGTCGGCAGAGTCGCCACCCGCAGCTCGATTTCCCTATCCTGATTCAGCTTGAACCGGATCTTCCCATCCTGCGGTTTCCGGCGTTCTGAAATATCCAGATTGGACATGATTTTGATACGGGACACCAAGGCTCGCCGATAGATCGCGGGAATCCGCATATAGGTGGAACATGTACCATCTACGCGAAAACGAATGGCGGTTTCCTTGCGGTCCGAATACGGTTCGATATGGATGTCGGACGCCTCATGTCGGTATGCCTCGACAATGATCTGACTCGCGAGCCGTACGATCGCGGAATCATTCTCATCAATGCCGTCAGAATCGACGTCGAAAGACTGCTCCAGGTGAGCGTCGCTGACCAGCTCGCCCAGCGTGTCCGCAATGGACCCACTGTCGGTCTCTCCGATCGTGGCGTTGAGGAACCGCTCAATGTCACGCCGCAGGCCCAAGGCATACCGTATCGTCAGGCCGGGGAAGGATCGCTGGATGTCATGACCCCTATCGAGATCATGGGGGTTGTCGATCAGGACATCTAGAATTTCACCCTGCTGCCTTAGTGGGAGCCAGTGGTGCCTGCGAAGGTAATCGTGACTGAGAGTACTGAGGAGTTGAGGATCGGCCAGGGTTCGTTCGTCGTACGGAATATAGGGGCAATCGAAGAACGTGCTCAGTGTCTTACCGAGCACCGCTTTCGGGACTCGGTACTTCTCGATCAGCAGGCCTTCCAAGTCGGTCGAGCCCTGCAAGGACTCCTGAACAGCTTTCACGAGATCCCCCTGGCGGATGAAGCCTTCGTGGATCAAGGAGTCGTAGGCGCGTGGTTCGATGGTTTTGTGGGCCAGCTTCTGCATGGTTCCTATTATTTGGGTTCCAGAAGGGGGTAGATGTCCGTTTAGGCCACGCCGGCGATCGTCACCCCTGTCAGTATAGAAGTATTTTCGTCGTTCTCAACGAATATCAAAAAAGAGGCGCGACCCTTTGCGAGCTTATCGGAGGGGGGAACTGGCAATGAGTTTGCGGGGGGAGGGGGGCTATGGAGTCGTGAGCAAGACAAGCGAGAGGTCCGCGACAGGCGCGACTCGTGAAGATGAAGCTCCCGATCAGTTCCGCTTTTCTCGCACGTCACGCGAGTCTCGCCCGGATACCGCCACGAACATGGGGACTAATAGGGCGATGGTCATGGAGCGGCTCGCTTCCGCTCTGATTTCGAGCTGGCATGATTGGCGTGGGTCTGGAGGTTGGCGTGCAAGTCCTTGTCAGCTATGGCAGCCACAGCGATGACACCACGAAATCTCGGTATCGGTTGATTGAAGGCGAAGGGTTTCCCCTCCGCATCGCTGATGGCGCCGCCGCTTTCTTCGATGAGCAGGACTCCGGCCGCGAGATCCCATTCGTTCTCCGGCTCGATGGTGAAGGCGGCCTGGACGCGACCGGCGGCGACCAGGGCCAGTGCGTTGGCGATGGAGTACATAGGGCGGCACCGAGCGGTCTCGGCGAGTGTCGACCATCGGCCGATCCGGAATTCCCGTGCATTGACCATGATGGCAGGATCGAACGCATGAGCGAGGGAGGAGGTGACACGTGCGCCGTTCAAGAAGAGTCCGCCGCCGCGCACCGCGGTGAAGAGTTCGTCGGTCGAGGGATTGAGGATCGCGGCGACGACCGGTGCGCCTCGTTCAATCAACGCGGCAGAGATGCAGAACTCCGGCATCCGATTCACCAAGGCCTTTGTACCGTCGATAGGGTCCACAATCCAGACACGCGTATTGGTGAGTCGAGCCAGATCGTCGGGGGACTCTTCCGAGAGCCATCCATCCTGTGGAAACTCCCGGTGCTGCATCTCATGCAGAATGCGGTTGACCTCATGATCCACGGTGGTGACCGGCGAACGATCCGGCTTCGTCTGCACTTCGAACCCAACCCGGACCAGTTCACGCACCTTCGTGCCGGCGTTCCGGATCGCTTCGACCAACGTTGCCAATTCTCGTTCCATGTTGCATGCCTCGCAGAGTGGATCCAGAAGCGTAGCAGGTCTTGCAGGATCAGCAAAGCGGAAAGACGGCGTCAGGCGACTAGCGCCGACGATCCACTTGACCATCGCAGAGAACCTGCGTACAAGCAGGGGATCCTGCGAGGTCTCTACTATGAAGCTGGTCCAGAAACGATCCAGAAAGACGGGGCTCCCCCCGGGCACGCTTGTCCATATCGGCGAGAAAAAACCGGCCAAAGTCACGATTACGGCCTTCAGCTACGCCGGCGCTCGCTGCGACGAACGCCAGGATGTGTTGCCCGATGTGCTTGCGCCACCGACCGACGAGTCCATCACCTGGGTGGATGTCGGGGGCGTCCACAAGATGGACATTCTGGAATCGTTCGGAAAGCAGTTCCAGCTCCACCCCCTTCTCCTCGAAGACATTGCCAACACCGATCAGCGTCCGAAACTCGACGACTATGAGACCTGCTTATTCCTCGTGATGAAAATGCTCTCGGTCACCGACCGGCAGGATATCGTCGTCGAACAGGTGAGTTTCGTTCTCGGACGGAACTTTGTGCTGTCCTTTCAGGAAAACGGGGCCGACGTCTTCACACCGGTGCGGGATCGACTTCGTGGGGGGAAGGGACGCTTGCGGCAGTCCGGGGCCGACTACCTGCTCTATGCGCTGATCGACGCCATTGTCGATCAATACTTCGAGGTGCTGGAGGCGCTAAGCGAGAAGATCGAAGCGCTACAAGATCTGGTGGTCAGCAACCCGAAGCCGGAGACGCTGCACAAGATCCACTACCTCAAACGGCAGTTGCTGTTTCTGCGGCGGGCGGTGTGGCCACTCCGTGAAGCGACGAACAATCTCTCCCGATCAGAATGCCCCTTCTTACAGGAATCGACAAAGGTATTCTTCCGCGATGTATACGATCACGTGGTTCAGATCGTGGATACCATCGAGACGCTTCGCGAAATGGTCTCAGCCAGTCTCGATATCTATCTGTCGAGCATCAGCTATCGGCTGAACGCTGTGATGAAGGTGCTGACGATCATTACGACGATTTTCATGCCCCTGACCTTTATCGTCGGTATCTACGGGATGAACTTCGAGCACATGCCGGAGCTGAAATGGGAATGGGGCTACCCGCTGGTACTTGGACTGATGGTGACGATCGTGATCGCCATGCTTGGGTTTTTCAAAGGAAAGAAGTGGATTTAGTCCGGGCTAAAAGAGGGAATGATGAGGAGACGACGAATTCTCACCTTTATGATCGGCGCGCTGCTGCTCGGTGGGCTGCTTGTGGCAGGCTGTGAGAGTGCAGACGCGCAAGTCGTGCCGGGCGATCTGCCGAGCGTCACCCAGAACAGGGGCAACACCCTGTCCGCAGCACAGCGGTTCGTCATCCTGCCGGCCTTCAACAGCGAGGCGGTGTTGGACAAAGAAACCGGCTTGATCTGGGAGAGGTCACCGCAGACAACAAGCGCCAGGTGGATTGCGGCTCGTCGTACCTGCATCGAAAAAAATGTCGGAGGGCAGAAAGGCTGGCGGCTGCCATTGCTCGATGAGCTGACTAGTCTGGTGGACCCCTCTGTAGCTCCTCCGGGTCCGACTCTTCCGCCGGGCCATCCGTTTCTGACGGTCCAATCGACCGTCTATTGGTCGGCGACGAGGGTCGATGAGGACGCCAGGGGTTCGTGGGCCGTACATTTCGGTTTGGGCGGCGGCAGGACTTTCATCAATTGGGCCCACAGTGTCCCAAGCTGGTGTGTCCGTGATGGCATGAATGTGAATCAGCCTTAAGGCTTCGGCGATTAGAGCGATGTAGGCGCTTGGGCGTGCCGGCAGGGGAGGCCAAAAGGAGAGAGTTTATTCAGTGACCTCGACGTGATCGACGTAGTAGGTGGTTTCTCCGAAGCAAGTCGTAGGGAGGTAGCGATACTCTTTGTAGTGCAGGACCAATCGTTTTCCCATGGCCTGCGTGAGTTGTGACGCCACGTTCTCATCCCTGACTGAAAAGACCCACAATATTGGGGCGACACCCGGCACGGTGGTCATGGCCATCTCCCCTTCGTACGTCTTGCAGATCCAGCCCTTGTGGGAAAATTTCTGAATATAGCCTGCTCGGTTCCCGTCGGAGTAACTGTAGTTGAAGGCGACGAGCAGATAGGCCGCGCCGACGAAGAACAGGAACAGCACAAACAGCTTTATCATCAAGCCTTCCCTAGGTTATAGGAGCCTGTCCGACATGGACCATTCTACTGCGGCGAACGATCTGCAACCATCTGCGTCGTTCTCGGCCCGAAAAAATCCTCAACGTATTCCGGCTTGGTTTCAAACTTTTAACGCAACGAGGCGATTAATGACCTCGATCGGTTTCTTCCACCGTAGTACGGCGCGGGGGCGGTCATTCAGCTCTCGCTGTACCCGCTTAATTGCACGAGTCGAGACCTGGTCAAACTCTGTCCCTTTGGGAAAGTACTGCCGGAGTAGACCATTGGTGTTTTCATTCGTGCCTTTCTCCCACGGAGAACCGGGATGCGCGAAGTAGACGGCGATCCCAGTATCAATCGTGAACTGTTTGTGCTCGCTCATCGCCTTGCCTTGATCATAGGTCAGTGTCTTCGTGATTTCCCGAGGCAACGATCGGAGGGCTTTCGCATAGGCTTTCCGCACCGATGTGGCGTCTTTCGCGTTGAGCGGGACCAGCAGGGTATACCGTGTGGTGCGTTCCACCAACGTGCCGAGCGCGGTGCGCTGCTGCTTACCAAGAATGAGGTTGCCCTCCCAGTGGCCGGGCACGGTGCGGTCGGCCACGGCTTGAGGCCGCTCTTTGATCGAGAGCATCTCCACTATTTTGCCTCGTGTTTCCTCATGGTTCCCGTGCTTCCGCTTTCTCCGATAGGCGCGCGCTTGGCGCAGGGCCTGAATGAGTGTGGTTTTCAACGACCCGCGAGGGAGCACGTAGATATAGCGATAGATGGCTTCGTGTGAGATGCGCATGGCCATATCCTCAGGATACTCTTCTTGTAGGCGGTTGACGATCTCGCGGGGTGACCAGCGCTTCCGCAGTTTCTCCATGACGTATCGTCGCAGGCGGTCGTCGTGTGTCAACCGGCTCTTGCCCTGGTTGCGGGAGGAAGCACGCACGTGCGCGCGGTTACCCGCCAAGAATGCGCGATACCCGCTCTTCCCGCTGTTGTGCTGGACTTCGCGGGCGACGGTGCTCGGCGCGCGACCCAACCGCCGTGCAATGGCTGAGAGACCCGTCCCTTGCGCAAGGCCTCGGCTGATTTCCTCGCGCTCAGCTGAGGAAAGCCGCCGGTATCCGGTATAGTGTTGTGGTGTGCATACGGATACATCGTACTCATATCCGTTGCGTTAAATGTCTGACTCCAAGCAGTGAATACGCCTCCGGTTTTTCCGGGCCTGCGGCCTTGCATCTGGTCGCATCTCCTTCGCCTCGCTACGAAGGCCATATCGGACAGGCTCCTAGCGAAGATCCGTGAATAACCAGGGGGCTTCAGTCTTTCGTCGGGCCTCGTAGGAGGTAATGGTCGCCTCGTGTTGCAATGTCAACCCGATGGCGTCGAGACCACGATACAAGCAGTCTTTTCTGAAGGGGTCGATCTCGAAACGAGAACGGGTGCCGTCCGGGGCAGTCACTGTCTGGCTCCCAAGGTCCACCGTCAATTGGTACCCGGGCTTCGCCAAGACGTCGTTCATCATGGCTAGGACTTCGTCGGCCTTCAGCACGACAGGCAGCATGCCGTTTTGGAAACAGTTGTTGTAGAAGATGTCGGCAAAGCTTGATGCGATGATACAACGGAAGCCTTGGTCGAGGAGCGCCCAAGGGGCATGTTCACGCGACGATCCGCATCCAAAGTTATCGCGTGTCAGGAGAATCGTCGCCCCCTGGAAGCGCGGTTGATTCAAAAAAAACTCCGGGTCCTGTGCCCCGTCCTTCTGCCTACGCCAGTCGTAAAACAACCCTTCCCGGAGTCCGGTCCTCTTGATTGTCTTCAGAAATTGCTTCGGGATGATTTGATCGGTATCGACATTGATGCGGTCCAGTGGCGCGACTAGACCAGTTATTTGTGTGAACGCTTGCACGAGTGACCCACTAAATGTTCAATGTTGAATGTTCACTTTTCAATGAGACCGGACATTAATCATTGAAAATTGAGCATTGATAATTGTGGCTATCCCCAATGTCGTATATCCACAAAATGGCCTTCGACTGCCGCGGCGACCGCCATCGCCGGCGACACGAGATGGGTGCGTCCGCCGGCTCCCTGGCGTCCTTCGAAGTTTCGATTGCTGGTCGAGGCGCAGCGCTCTCCGGGCCGAAGCACGTCGGCATTCATCGCCAGGCACATACTGCAGCCGGCTTCCCGCCACTCGAATCCTGCCTCTTTGAACAATCGGTCGAGCCCTTCCTGTTCTGCCTGCCGTTTGACGAGACCGGAGCCGGGCACGACCATCGCGTGAACAGTCTTCGCCACATGTTTGCCCTTGGCCAAGCTTGCAGCCAGACGGAGATCTTCGATGCGCGCATTCGTGCAGGATCCGATGAAGACCTTGTCGATGGCGATATCGGTCATGGGCATGTTCGGAATGAGGCCCATGTACTCCAACGCCCGCTCTGTAGCCTGGCGCTGGTTTTCGTCGGTGATCGTACGCGGGTCCGGCACTCGTTGATCGATGCCGGTCACCATCCCGGGACTTGTGCCCCAGCTGACTTGAGGCGCGATGTCCTCGGCCCTCATCGTAACGGTCGTATTGTACGTCGCATTCACATCGGTCTTGAGCTGCTGCCATGCGTGCACGGCCTGCTCGAACAGCGCTCCTTTCGGCGCCAGCGGACGCCCGTTGATATAGGCGATCGTGCTCTCGTCTGGTGCAACCATCCCGGCTCGTGCGCCGCCTTCGATCGACATGTTGCAGAGCGTCATGCGCCCTTCCATGCTGAGGGCGCGGATCGCCGAGCCTGTGTACTCGATGACATGACCGGTTCCGCCGGCTGTGCCGATCTTGCCGATGATGGCCAAAATCACGTCCTTTGCCGAGCAGTGAGCCGGCAACACCCCATCGACGCGGACCTCCATAGTCTTGGGTCGTTTCTGCACCAAACATTGGGTGGCCAGCACATGCTCCACTTCGCTGGTACCGATGCCGAAGGCCAGGGCGCCGAACGCCCCATGTGTCGACGTGTGCGAATCTCCGCACACGATGGTCGTCCCAGGCAGGGTAAAGCCCTGCTCTGGTCCTATGATGTGCACCACGCCTTGGCGAATGTCGTTCATGCCGAAGAGTGTAATGCCGAAGTCATGGCAATTCTCCTCCAGCGTCTTGATTTGTTTCGCACTGAGGGGATCGGCGATGCCAAGGGTCCGGTCGGTGGTTGGAACATTGTGGTCCGGCACCGCCAATGTGGCGTCAGGACGTCGAGGCCGGCGGCCCGAGAGTTTGAGTCCTTCAAATGCCTGCGGCGATGTGACCTCGTGGACCAGTTGCCGATCGATATAGAGCAGGGTGGTCCCGTCCGGCTCCGCACGGACGACGTGGGATTCCCAGATTTTATCGAAGAGGGTCTGCGCGGCCATAGATACTCCTCAATGATCGGCATCCCTCGAACGCGTTCGTTCGAGAGGAGGCCACATTATACAGAGTTCTCCCATGGTCTGTGCAAGAGTCCTCACCATATTCTTGCGTTGACCGAACGGACGTGGTACACCGCCTGGTCGGTGGGTATGAGGCCTCTTTCCTGCGGCTGCACCAGAGGGTTGTGCCGTGACTTCTCAGATATGGACCGATCCCGCCATCATGGAGTGGTCGCAACTGCTCCTCAACAGTTTCCGTCACTGGACCGGGCGTGACCTGCTCGAACGAGTGGGCGATTCGGACTATCAGGCCCATGCGCTTTTCCAGTCTTCCGTTGTCGTCGTATCCCACGGGATAGAAGAGGACCCTCTCCTCAATTACGGGAATCAAGTCGCGTTGGAGCTATGGGAGCTTACCTGGGGCCAACTCGTGACGACACCGTCGAGACTTACGGCTGAGCGGGTCAATCGAGCCGAGCGGGAATGGATGTTGGAACAGGCCAGAACACGCGGCTATCTCGACACCTATCGAGGCGTGAGAATTACTTCAACAGGACGCCGCTTTCTTGTCGAGAACGCCCTCATCTGGAATGTTGTGGATGCAGAGGGACAGAGAGTCGGGCAGGCTGCGACCTTTTCGCAATGGACCTGGTTGACCTGATCGGCCAGGAGCCTAGCCCGCAGGATGCTCAAAAAGCCCGTCCAGCGTGGCCGCAGCGAGCGAGGAGGCGAGGCGCACCCTTGCGGTACGTTGAGTCTCTGAGCGATGCGAGAACAAAGCTGGCGGGATTTTTCAGCATCCTGCTAGAAGGGGAAATAGATCTCAAATCCTCCATAGGTACCGCTGTGGAAGGTCGTGTTGTGTTGGTAGCCACCCCTGACGAGCACAAACACGTTACCGCCCTGAACTTCGCCGACGGGCCCAGTCATGACCCCTCGGAAATCGGCATTACCCATTCCGGTTACGTCCCAGCCGACATAGGTTGCGCAACAGCTCATCTCAGGCTTATAGGCCAGAACCTTCCCGCGTAGCCGACTCCAGAAGAAATTATCGAGGTCGGCGTATGACCCTATGGCGAGGAGGTTCCATTTCTCATGCCAATAAAGCGCTTCAAGTTGGCCGTACACGCCGGCCTGATAGGTGATCGTGTTACTCGCGTTCAGCTGCTGTTCCTCGATTCGGCGTAGCTGGGGACCGACTAGGGCCGAGAGCATCCAACCACCGAGTGTTTTGGTGATGCCGAGCGATGGGACAAGAGCCTGGATGTTGGCATCCAGGAGTTGCCCATTGGTCTTAAAGCTATAGCCGAGCCCAGAGGTCATAGCCTGAACAAACAAACCGGACCCTGCTGAATTCCGCAAGATCGGGGTCCGGACACCGAGGTAGGTAAAGTACTGGCTCTTATTGTCGATCTGAAACCCCGTGAAGACCTCTCCCGCCTCGCTCACGAGAGGCAAGCATGTCAGGATACATGCCGCCAGCAGGAGTCGTGTCAGTCTCGCCATCGTTCTTTTCTCTCGTTGAAGCTCAATGTTGAAGACTTGCCTGAAGTCAAGGCGCGGTCGTGCGCTCCGATCTACATTCACAGTCTGGAAACGTAAGAACGATGTCCAAGGAGCAACAAGTACGGGAGCGAGTGACGGGATACCTGCTCCCTCAAGATGGAAGGCATAAAAGGGCACCCGAGGAGGAAGGTCATTTAGCCTGTGGGTTCGTCTGAAAGTCGTTGGAACCGCGGGTGTGGAAGACCCTCTATCATCACAGTTTCCACAAACATGGCCATCGGTCTGATCCACAGGCCTCGTTCGCCGTAGAGTGCGCGATAGACGACGAACTCCTCTTCCGTTTCCGAATGCCGCGCCACACCGAGTACCTCGTACGCGCGGCCTTTATAGTGCTGATAGCGGCCAGGTTGCAGCATCGTGTATCCTTTCCTTTCTGACGTCATACTATAAGGAAACAAACGGTGAAATCACAGAGTCGGGCTTCGAAGGTCAAGACACATGATGTGATCGTCATAGGCGGCGGGTCGGCGGGCTATGCCGCGGCACGGACCGCGCGTGATGCCGGCGCCGACGTGGCGATCGTGGATCAGGGCCCGCTTGGGGGGCTCTGTATCCTGCGTGGCTGCATGCCGACAAAGGCCATTCTGCGCTCTGCAGAAGTCGTGGCCCTTTTCAGGCGGGCGAAGGAATTCGGACTCTCTCCGGTGTCGGCCCATGCCGATCTGTCGGCGATCGTGGATCGAAAGGATCGGTTGGTCCGCGAGTTTGCAGACTATCGCGTTCAGCAACTTCGCGATCCAAGGCTCACGCTCTATCAATCACAAGCAGTTTTCCGGTCGCCCCGTGAGGTCACCGTCGGAGACACCGTCTTGTCGGCTGGCTCATTCATCCTGGCTACTGGGTCTAGGCCCAGTGAGGTTCCAATTCCTGGTTTGGCCCAAGCCGGATATTTTACCAGCGATACCATTCTGGATCTCCGCACTCAACCGGGCTCGTTGATCGTCCTGGGTGGTGGGGCTGTCGCTCTCGAACTCGGCCAGTTCTTTGTTCGACTTGGGACGAGGGTCACGATTCTTCAGCGGGGACGCACACTCCTTTCCGAAATGGACGAGGATGTCGGACGCTCTCTTGAAGCTTCATTGATCGACGAGGGCATCGAAGTCGTTACGGGCGCACAGTGGCTGCGGGTGACTCAGGGCGCAACAGGGAAGACGGTGTGGGTGCTGAAAGATGGACGCGAACGGTCCTACGTCGGCGAGGAGATTCTCCAGGCCTTAGGCCGCTGGCCCAATATTGAGAGGCTTTGCCTCGATCTAGCAGAAGTGACAGTCGACAGTGGACGAATTGTAGTCGATGGCATGATGCGCACGTCGCAAGCACATATCTATGCCGTGGGTGATGTGAACGATGTCACGCCCATTGTGCATCTCGCCATCCAGCAGGGAGAGATTGCGGGGTACAACGCGACTCACGCAGATCAACCAGCGAAAATGGTCGATCATCGCCTGGACGTCGAAATCGTTTTTATCGATCCTCAGGTTGCGGTGCTGGGGCTCAATGAAACGTGCGCGAAGGCCCAGGAGATACCGTATCTCATGGCCTCCTATCCGTTCGTCGACCATGGCAAAGCGCTCTGTCTCGGTGCCACACAGGGGTTTGCAAAGTTGCTCGTGGCGCCTCAGACCGGTGAGATTCTTGGCGCGCAGATCGTCGGCCCGGAAGCAGGTGAACTGACTCACGAACTGATCGCGGTGATGTATTACCATGGGACAGTGGCCGATCTTTTGCGTATGCCACACTATCATCCCACGCTGGCGGAAATTGTGACCTATCCGGCGGAACCCATTGTCGAACGGTTGGGCGCACGATGAAGAGATTCGGTGTGCTCGCGCTCAACTATTTTCCCTCGTTCTTCGAGGGGCTGACCGTCGTTTCAGGCATCACGTTTCCCGAAGAGGCGGGAGGGTCTTGCCAATGCTCTGTTGAACCGGCTGCGCCATCCAGTGTAGCGTACCCCTGCTATGGCGATGCACAATAACCCGGCTTCCAGTAATTTGCGTACGAAAGGGATGATCGCGCGATTCGTGGGGGTCGTGGCAATTGCGCTTGGGTTCGTCTTCGGGATCTACGGACTGGAAGACACAGGAACGCAGTGGATGAAAACGGCGTTGGGCCTGCTGGTTACCGGCATGTTGGCTCAAGGCTATGCGCTGTATTGTTCCGTGAAGCGCATGCAAGAGATCAGGGGCCAGCCTAAGTCATGAGACAAGTGCGTCAGTACCTATTCACAGTCGGGATGCTCCTCCTCGCAGGGACGATGCTTGCTTGCGGGGGGCCGTGGCGTGATGGCTATTTCAAAAAGGGTGTGGATCGACTCACGCAAGACGAGGTGGCGGAGAAGTTCGGGCCGCCCCATACAGCGAAGACGCCGGTTCTCGGCGGGGATTCGGTCTGGACCTATCGCGTTCCGATCAGTGACAGGGAATTGGCCTCGGTGAGCCTTTCCCACCTGACCGATACGGCGCAACAAGCGGCCGCATTAATGGGGAAGGCTGCCATGGAAGGTCCCAAGCCCACGTTGTATTGTTACCGCTATACCCTGGTCTTCAATGAACAGAAGATCCTGAAACAGTGGAAACGTGAAGAATGCGTGCCGGGAACTCATGATACGCTCAACGCCAATTAATGTTCTGAGACTGCTCGGTTGCCATACATCGATAGTTCAGCTGCGCTTGATGGGTCCACCACACTGCTGCTGCTCTTCCTCCTCATCCTGCGGGTCATCCGAGTAATCGAAACTGGGCGTATCCAACTGGTGCTGCGATTTCCAGCACCGGATCGCGGGCGTTCACGAATCGAGCAAACCATCCTACGCCGGTCTCTCATTGCAGCTGCGTCGGCCTCCGGCAAGCAGGATACTGAAGAGGGTTCGCTGCCGACGTTCTACCGAATCGTGAATCGTATCTCGCTGGAGATAAGAGCTTATGGCTAATAGCGTATAGCACGAACAAAGAAAGTCCCGTCTTTTCCGCACATGCTATCGGCCATAAGCCATATGCCATATGCTCTTTTCTTCGGGCGAGCGACGCGTTGGTTCCCAGGCTAATTCTTGACAGGTCTGAAAAAGGAGCGCAGGCTATTACGTGCTTGCGGAGAAAACCATCACCACTATCTATCCCAGGAGATATCTAATGCAGAAATTGATCGTCGTCGCGGTTGCCGCTCTCTGCCTGATTGGAACCAGCTCGCTGGCCTTGGCTGACGATGCCATGAAGGCCGAGATGGGAAATATGAAAGACGAGATGAAGGCTGAGAAAGATGCGATGAAGGGTGAGATGAAGGCCCACAAAGGTGAGATGAAGGCGAAGCGCCATGAAATGAAGAACAAGATGAAGGCACACAAAGGTGCGGCAAAAGTCAAAGCCAGAGAGGCCAAGGGCGACGCTCAGTCGATGGGGCAAGACATGAAGGCCGCAGTTCCGGCAGCCCCTGCATTTACTACCACTCCATAAATTCTTGCCATCGCGCCAGCTGATTGCCTGGCCCTCAGGAGGTCTTTCTTCCTGAGGGCCGTTCTATGTTGGGAACCTCTCGGATCGCGGCCTGGCATGGGATATTTCTTCGGAGGCGTAACGCTCTCGCCAACCGTTTCATCGGCAAGATCCTTCGCCTTGTTCCCCCGCGGGCCTTTTGCTAGGATGCGGCGGCCTGAGTAACGATATCGATGGGTCCCTGAATGAAGGTCGCCACGTTCAACGTTAATTCTCTCCGCAAACGTTTACCGATTGTGCTCGACTGGCTGGCCCGACAGAAGCCCGATGTGCTCTGTCTTCAAGAAACCAAGGTCCAAGACAGCGAGTTTCCGCTGCTGGCATTGGCGGAGTCTGGGTACGAGATCACCTACCGGGGAATGAAATCTTACAACGGAGTCGCGATATTGAGCCGGGAGAAACCGGAGGCGGTGGCGTATGGGTTTGATGATGGAGGCGAACCGGAAGACGCGCGGCTCTTGCGCGTGGTGATCAAGGGAATTCCCATCGTGAATACCTACGTGCCGCAGGGCTTCGAGATTGACTCACCCAAGTATCAATACAAGCTTGGCTGGTACGATCGACTCCGCAAGTATTTTGAGAAGCATCTGTCGCCGAATAAATCAGCCATTTGGTGCGGTGATATGAACGTAGCTCCGCGGCCGATGGATGTGCACAGCCCGGAAAAACATCTCAGGCATGTCTGCTATCATGAGGATGTGCGGCGGGCCTATGAGAACACGATGGCGTGGGGATTTCAGGACGTGTTCGTGAAGCTCTATCCAGACCGACAGCAGTATACGTTTTGGGATTACAGGGCGCCTGGCTCGCTGGAAGCGAATAAAGGCTGGCGCATCGACCATATTCTGGCGACGGCCTTGTTGGCAGAGCACTGTGTCAGGGTAGAGGTGGACGTCGAGCCGCGGCGAGCGAAAGACCCCTCAGATCACACATTCTTATGGGCGGAGTTTTCGGTCTAACCACGAGCGCAACGTCCACATCTGCCCAATTCGGTGGTTTGGTAAATTGTCCGCACCGACCGAACTGGCTTACGATCTCGAACGAACCATTAAACCGCATGCAGGACCCGCTGCTTCGCAGGCAACGGGGTCACGCGATTCTGTGCAATCAATGGATCGAGGACCAGTCCGCAATTGATACAGCGAAGCACTGCGGCTTCCGGAGAAAATTCCGGCCGCCACTCTTTCACCATCAGCCCTTTGCATTTTTGACAGGTCATCGTGCTCACCTCCTGCTTTCGTGTGTTCCAGCGCCGACGAGTCGCCCTTGCACAAGGGGAACTCTAGCATTCCAAGATTAATAAGGTGTTAACTGGCAGTTAAAACTCTCTAATGTCTATACATGACGACATGCATGATGTTGTGGTGATCGGTGCAGGCGCCGCCGGGCTGGCAGCCTCGATTTTCGCGGCAGAGACGACCGCGAAGGGCGATTCGGCGCTGAGGGCCGTGCTCCTCGATGGTGTAAAGACGATCGGCGCCAAGATCCTCGTCTCTGGGGGCGGCCGCTGTAATATCACGCATGAGGTCGTCACCCCTACCGACTACTTTGGCAATCGCCGGATCATCAAGAACGTGCTGGCGGCGTTCTCCGTGGAGCAGACTGTGAAGTGGTTTGCCTCGTTAGGGGTCGAGCTCAAATGTGAAGAGACCGGGAAGCTCTTTCCCGTCACCAACAAAGCACGAACCGTCCTTCACGCACTCGTCGATCGTTGTCATGAACTGGGCGTGGTCATCTGCCTAGACCATCGAGTGACAGATATCGCCCCTCTCACCGGTTCAGAAACTGGCTTCCTCATTCACCATGCCCATGGAATCTTACAAGCGAAGAAAGTCATTCTGGCAACGGGTGGCCGATCGATCCCAAAATCGGGAAGTGATGGATTTGGTTACGAGCTGGCACGACGGTTGGGTCACCAGGTGACCGTCGCAGTTCCGGCGCTTGTGCCGCTGGTGCTTGATAATGGGATGTTTCACGCGACACTCTCCGGTCTCTCGCATGACGTCGAGTTGACCACGGCGGTGAAGGGTCGCCACGTTGATTGCCGGACGGGGAGTTTGCTCTGGACCCACTTCGGCATCAGTGGGCCAGTGGTCATGGACGCAAGCCGCTTCTGGACACTCGGGCATGAGCAAGGAGAAACCGTAGAGGTCTATGGAAACTTCTTGATTGGCCAGACGCTAGAACAGGCAAAGTCGTGGTTGATGGAGCAAACGACGAATAATCCCCGGCGATCATTGCTGAAGACATGGGCTCAACAGATACCGGAGCGGTTTGCCGAGGCGCTCTGTGCCCACGCCGACTGTGATCCCACGACAGCGGCCGCACAACTGCCGCGAAAAGACCGAGATCGTCTGCTCGCTGCGCTGACCAAGTTCAAATTTCCAATCAAACACGATCGAGGCTGGAACTATGCCGAGGTCACAGCCGGTGGAGTACCGCTCGAAGAGATCAATTTCAGGACGATGGAATCCAAGCTGGTGCCGGGCCTCTACCTAATCGGAGAGATCCTCGACTGCGACGGCCGGATTGGCGGGTTCAACTTTCAATGGGCTTGGGCGACAGGCTATCTGGCTGGCCGGGCTGTTTCCACAAGTGTGTGTGCTGACGGCGAGACTCACCGATGAACGTCCCGTTTCTCTCAACATCGCTTCCGCACGGAACCTTCGATTTCTTGACAGGGAGAAAGAGATCATCTATCCGTGGATATGAGAGAGCCGGTCTGTCGGCGAGTCCGAGCATGGGAATGAGAAGGAACAGATGATATGAGCCGCATCCTGAGCTGTCCACGCTGCCAGAAGGACGGTCTCTTACGGTCTCACCCGCAATCGCCACGCGAGCACCTCGCCTCCTTCCTCTTCGTGGCGCCATTCCGCTGTCCATCGTGCAGTCACCGTTTTCTGGCGTCCCGTCTTTGGCTGGACCATTCCACGCATCCGATCGATCGCCGCGAATACCTCAGGATTCCCGTGCGACTCTACCTCTCGTTCTCCGGGGGCAAGGTTCGTGGTGAGGGAACCGTGCTCGATCTCTCGATGGGCGGCTGTATCATCAAGAGTGAAACGCAGGTCCATACGAATGACATCTTCTATCTGCGATTATCCCTTGACGACACCGAGTCTCCTCTTGAAGTAGCCGGAATGGTCCATTCTGTCAGCGCTCGCGGCATCGCCTTCAAGTTCCTTAGAGCTGCGCAAGAGAACAAGCGACTGCTTGCTTTTGTCCAAGCCCAGACACCGGATCAGCCTGACAAATCGTCGCACAACGCCGGTGTCGCCGCCTGAACAGGCAGGCGAATCCCTTACCCGCCATACCATCGTTAACCAAACAGGGTTAGACGTGGTTTGCAAGCTGCGGAAAAGCTAATGTGGCAGGCTAGATCGGGTTTTCCCAGGCAGAGGGAAGCGGATGGTTGTTGATCAGTTCCTCGTGTACGGCAAGGTTATAGGGTTCAATGGTGAGGTTGTGCTCATCGAGCGGCTCCGGGCAGGCAGGGGAACAGAGGTAGGTACGATACGATTCAGCCTTCTCCTTCGTGGCGAACCGGCACAGTCCATATTCCGGCATCCCGGATGAGGGATACCAAAATGCCAACTCAATCGCACTTCCTTGGTAGATGCCGAGGGTGCGATGGTTTATCTGAAACCCGCCTGGTAGATGTGAAGAGGGCTCAAGCGACATCGGGCGGCCTTGCCTCCGTATCATAATGGTTTTTCTCATGATAGCATGAGCGGTACCCAGCGTTATAGATCGGCGCGAGGGGAAGGAGGATAGCCATGGGCAGTCGCATTTCTGTATTCACCGCCATCGCGATCACGGTGTTGTTTGTCGGACTCCCAGGGTGCGGCTACAACGATCTCCAGGGATTGGACGAAGACACCAAGGCCGCCTGGAGCGAAGTGGTCAATCAGTACCAGCGGCGGGCCGATCTGATCCCAAACCTGGTCGCCACCGTCAAAGGCTATGCCGCGCATGAGAAGGAGACGCTTGAAGGGGTGGTGCAGGCGCGTGCGCAAGCCACGGGGATTCAAGTGACGCCTGAAACGTTAAAAGACCCGGCCGCCTTCGAACAATTCCAAAAGGCGCAGGCCGGCCTCACCTCGGCATTGGGCCGCCTCATCGCCATTGCGGAGAATTATCCTAATCTGAAAGCCGACCAGAATTTCCGTGATCTTCAGAGTCAGCTTGAAGGGACAGAGAATAGGATCGCCGTCGCGCGCAAGCGTTACATTGAGAAAGTGGCGGAATATAACAAAGGCGTCCGCTATTTCCCTACGAACCTGACGGCCAAGTTCCTCCTTCATATGGAAGAGAAGCCAAACTTTACCGTGGCGGATGAAAAGGCGGTAGCGAAGCCACCAGAGGTGAAATTCAACTGAACCCAGGCTTACGATGGATGCAATCAGCATGAGCCGTGTCTGGCGAGAGCCGGCGCGGCTCATGGTTTTTATCGGGGTGATGCTCATGGCGGCCCCGGCCTGGGCGCTCGACGTGCCGCCACTCACAGGCCGTGTCGTGGACCTCGCGCAGGTGCTGCCGGCCAATGTTGCCGCCTCACTCACACGCGATCTCGAAGCCCACGAGGCAAAGACCAGCAATCAAGTTGCCGTTCTGACACTTCCCTCACTCGAAGGCGAACCACTCGAAACCTTCTCCCATCGCGTTGCGACCACCTGGAAGCTCGGCCAGAAGGGAACGGAGAACGGCGTGTTGCTGCTTCTCGCCCTGCGCGAGCGAAAGGTTCGTATCGAAGTGGGTTATGGCCTGGAAGGCACCTTGACGGATCTCCGTTCCGCCCACATCATTCGGCAGGAAATCGTGCCACGGTTTCGAAGCGGAGATCTGCCGGGCGGCATCGCCGCAGGGGTCCAGGCCATTCTCGATACCATTGAAGGCACCTACAAGGCTGAAGAGGTGCTGCCGGGTCACGACCGTTCCGGCCAAGAGCCGACGGCGTTTGAGTATGTGATCATCGGGATCGTCGTCGGAACCCTGGCCGGTATCGTGTTAAGCCATGGACTTCAACGCACCCGTGCATTGATCGGGAGCCTGCTCGCATTCCTCGTCGCGCAATTCGCGAGTGTGGGGTTAGGGCTTGCCGCAGCCGGGATCACGGCCTTCTTACTTTGGTTGATGCTGCAAGCGAATCGCGGCGGAGGCCGGCGTGGGGGGTGGGGAGATGGTATCGTGATAGGCCCTGGAGAGGGATTTGGCGGTTCATTTGGTGGCGGCGGATTCAGCGGCGGGGGCGGTTCATTTGGTGGCGGCGGCGCCTCAGGAGGTTGGTAGATGAAGCCTTTCACCGACGCAGAACGAGAACGGATTAAGCAAGCGGTCCAACAAGCCGAACAGGCCACGAAGGGCGAGATTGTGCCGATGATCGTCCCCTCCTCGGCGCTGTATCGCGAAGCCGGCTATCGAACGGGACTCATCCTCGCCCTGCTCACGCTGGCCCTCCTGCTGACGATCGAAATCTACTGGCTGCCCTGGGGGTGGCACGCAGGCAACGCGGGCTGGCTGTTGTTGGCGGTGGTTGCGTCGTATGGACTCGGGCAATGGCTTGGCAGGGCTCCGCTTGTCGTTCGCCTCGTCACGTCGCGCGAGCGTATGGCGCATAAAGTGACCCTTCGCGCCGAGCAGGCATTCTATAAGCACGGGTTGAACAACACACAAGGCCGTACAGGAATCCTGATCCTTGTCTCGATGCTGGAGCGGCGCGTGCACGTATTGGCGGACAAAGGCATTAACGACCACGTCCCAGCCGGCACCTGGGATGGACTGGTCAACGGCATCCTCGACGGCATTCGAACGGGGCAAGCGACCGACGCCATCTGTGCGGCGATTGCAAAGTGCGGGACCCTCCTCGCAGAAGTCAGTCCTGCAGATTCTGGAGAAAACCCCAACGAGTTGCCGGACATGTTGATTCAAGAACCATAATCTTGGGCTTGATAGACTGCCCGGTATCGTTCCGCTAGAATCCCAATATTCATGTCCGATCCTACGAGGGTATCCCCAGTTCCGGCGAATACGCAGGACGAGACTCGCTCGGTGGTCAAAGCGGCCGGTGTGATCGGCGTGGCCACCTTCTCCAGTCGAATCCTTGGGTTCATCCGCGACATGGTGTTGGCGAGAATTTTTGGCGCGACACCCGCGGCAGATGCTTTCTTCGTCGCCTATCGTGTTCCCAACTTGCTTCGTGAGTTATTTGCGGAAGGGTCGATGTCTTCCGCCTTCATTCCGGTCTTCACGGAATATCAGACGCTCAAGTCGAAACAAGACGCATGGGAACTGGCAAGCGCCGTCTTTACCACGCTGCTGACAATTGTGACCGGTATCACGATCTTGGGCATGATCCTCGCGTCCGGAATCGTCTGGCTCTTGGCGCCGGGATTTCATGACGATCCAGCGAAACTGGGCATGACGACGTTGCTCACGCAGATCATGTTCCCCTATCTGATCTTTATCAGCCTGGCCGCGCTGGCGATGGGCATCTTGAATTCCATGCGCGCCTTCGCAGCGCCGGCGTTCTCGCCGGTGTTTTTTAACATTTTCATCATCGGCTGCGCGTTGTTTTTGTCGCCGACAATGCCGGAGCCGATTCTCGGCGTGGCCATCGGAGTTGTGGCGGGAGGTGCGGCGCAATTCGCCATGCAATTGCCCGGCTTGCGTCTGCGCGGGATGCTGTTCGGATTTCGGTTCCAGCCAAGTCATCCAGGCTTACGGCGGATCGGCGCGCTGATGATGCCGTCGCTTCTCGGTCTTTCCGTGACCCAGATCAACATTACCGTGAGCACGATCCTGGCCTCATTTTTTGCGGGTGGGCCGACCTATCTCTTCTATGGGATGCGGTTGATTCAGTTTCCACTCGGGATTTTTGGTGTGGCATTGGCCACAGCCATTTTGCCGACACTCTCGGCGCAGGCCGCGCGCGGGGCGCTGGATGAATTGCGGACGACGTTGGGATTCGGTCTTCGCATGATCCTCTTTATCATCCTGCCGGCGATGCTGGGCCTTATCCTTTTACGTCAGCCGATCGTCCATCTGTTCTTCGAGCACGGGACCTTTACGGCACACGATACGGCCGAGACCGCATTGGCGGTGCTCTGTTATTCTGTCGGCCTCTGGGCCTTCGGAGGCGTCCGCATCATTGTCTCAGCCTTCTACTCGCTGCAAGACACGCGCACACCGGCTATTTCTGCGGCTATCGCCATCGCGGCCAACCTCGCCTTCTCGCTCCTGCTGATGTCGTCTCTTGGCGCGGCTGGCCTGGCCTTGGCCACAGCCTTGGCGGCGATGGTCAATGGAGGCATCTTGGTCGCGGTGCTGCACCGCCGCTTAGGCGGCGTGGAGTGGGGCGCTGTGGGACGATCGTCGCTGCGCGTGCTGATCGCCTCCGTGCCATTGGTGGTGGTCTGTGCCTGGGTGGCAGCAGCGCAGCTCTGGACGCATCCTGGTGAATGGATCGAGAAATCGGTGATGCTTTTCATGGCCATCGGATTGAGCGTGGGCGGCTATTTGGGCGTCCACGCTTTGCTACGGTCAGAAGAACTCGGTCTAGTATGGGGAATGATAAAGCGAAAACTCAGGCGAGAGGCGAGAGGCTAGAGGCTATGGGAGCCAAAAGTGGCAAGGCACCTGGGGTCAGAGCCGGAGACAATAAGCGCGATCATTCTACCCCTCGCCTTGTGCCCCGTGCCTCGCGCCTGGCGTCTGTTGTTTTTCAGACGCCCTGGGGCTGGATGGGTGTTTCAGAAACGATGAAAGGTATCAATGCAGTGGTGTTGCCGAAGGCCTCGCGCCAGGCTGTGCTGTCAGAGTTAGGGTCCCCCTCAGCCGAATCTCTGGAGGGCCGGACTTCTCCACGATTACGCGAGGCGCAGGCGCAATTGATCGGTTATCTGGCTGGAATGCGCCGATCCTTCGATCTGCCGCTGGACCTCTCACGCGGGACGAGTTTTCAGCAGAAGGTCTGGCGGACTCTTCGAAGCATCTCCTACGGTCGTCTTCGATCCTATCAATGGGTGGCTATCCGTGTTGGGGGTAGCCAGTATGCCCGTGCCGTCGGCAATGCCGTGGGTGCGAATCCGATGCCGATCGTGATTCCGTGCCATCGTATTGTCGCGCAGGATATGTCGCTCGGCGGATTTTCATGCGGCTTGCCCACGAAACGAAAACTGCTCACTCTCGAAGGAACCCTGGCGGAGCTTCGATAAGGACAGTCGTAACCCATGAAGGCTGTGATTCAGCGGGTGATCAGAGCGTCGGTTCACGTTGAGGGCAAGACCGTGGGGCAGATCGAATCTGGCCTCCTGGTGTTGTTGGGCGTGGCAAAGGGTGATGGGGAGACCGACGGACGTTATCTCGCTGAGAAGATCCGCACGCTCAGGATCTTTTCCGATGAACAGGGGAAGATGAATCGTTCGTTGGCGGACATCGGGGGATCGGTCTTGCTGGTTTCCCAGTTTACGCTCCTCGGGCGAACGGCGAATGGCCGTCGCCCGAGTTTTGACGAGGCGGCTACTCCTGACGAAGCCAAGCGTCTATATGAGGGAGTGGTGACCGACTTGCGGGCACGAGGGATTCCGGTTCAAACGGGCGTCTTCGCCGCCCACATGCAGGTCGAGTTGCTGAACGACGGGCCGGTGACGTTTGTGCTGGATAGCCGTGAAGCGCGAATCGTATCTCGTCGGGGATAAGAGCGTATGGCTTATAGCTAATGACCTATTGCACGAAATCAGAACGACCGAATCTCATGCCATACGCCATAGGCTCTTTTAGTTCCGGCCTATTCTCAAGTCTGTTTCGTGAAGACCGATAGAAGGATCATAGGGCCGATATCGCCCCTCGGCCATCGTCTGCTATACTCAGTTCATATATTCTCGGAATGTGTGAGAGGTACATATGGGAACGCAAGTTCCGCCACGGCATCCGCTCCGTCAGCTGTTCGGCGCCCTGACCGAGAAGAGCTTCACGGAACATCTCGGGTGGCCAGACCTCAACGTCACCAGCTACGTCTCCAACCTGCTTGTCGACTTTACCCACAGCGACCAACTGTATAAAATCAGAAATCAGCAAGACCAACCGGTCGATACGGTGGTGGACCTCTTGTTTGAGTCGGAAGTGTTGCTCGAAGCGCAGTCAATGGATCGTGAACGGGACGTGCATCAGCATATCGGCGATTTCACGCTCTTCATGGCGGGACTGTTTCCGGAGTATCTGCGCCGCCTCAAGACAACCGGATTGATCTACCACAAGGATTTCCTCGTGGACTATATGAAGACGGGAAAGCGCTCCTATGGGATTGTCGCTCGAATGGCTGACAGCCCATCAGGGGAAGAACCTCCTCTGTTCCGGAAACTCTCCGACAACTTCGAGCTCTGTGTCACCGGTCTGGGATTCGTGCGGTCCGATCTGGATCGCATGAAAGATCCGGCGTACCGGCAGGCTCGGAAGCTTCTCCTCAATTGATCAATTCCCGTCCTCTCATTCTTGCCCACGGAGGCGCCGGTTCCCGGCGCGTGACGCCGGCGCAGGCCACCTGTTTGGCCGATGCACTTGCGGCTGGCTACGCCATCCTCGCGCAAGGAGTTCCTGCGCTGATCGCCGTTGAATGCACGATCGGGCTCCTGGAGCAATCGGGGTTGTTCAATGCGGGACGAGGAGCGAATCGCCAGATGGACGGGGTGCAGCGGATGGATGCCGCGATCATGGAAGGGACCCAACTCAAAGCCGGAGCTGTCGCTTCGATCGAAGGAATTGCACATCCGATTACGGCGGCCAGATTGGTCATGGAAGAGACGGACCATGTTCTGTTGGTCGGACCGTTCGCCGGCAAATTTGCGCAGCATTTCAAACTCGACCGGCATCGTTCCACCGGCGTGCTTCGCCGTCTCTCCTACGACCGGATTCTCGCAAGGCAGAAACGTTCAACAGCAGAACGGCACGGGACCGTCGGCGCTGTCGCCTTGGATCGGTCCGGAACAGTGGCGGCAGGGGCGTCTACCGGGGGCATCGATTCGATGTTGCCAGGGCGGGTTGGCGACACGCCGCTCATCGGCTGTGGAGTCTACGCGGACAATCAGAGTGGTGCAGTGTCGATGACGGGCATCGGCGAAGGCATCATCCGCCTTGTAATCGCCAAGAGTATCTGCGATCGTCTGGCCATGGGAAAGAGCCCTGTGGTCGCCGCTCGACAGGTGTTGCGTATGCTCGTGTCTCGGATCCGTGGGTCGGCTGGGGCCTTAGTCCTCTCTCCGGACGGGCGATTTGCCATCAGGCATGTGACGCCCCATATGGCTGCAGGTTGGTGGAACGGGACTGGCCAACCGACTGTTCGAGGGCAATTTCCATGAAGGGCGTGCTCTTTCATCTGGCTTTTCCCATCCACGATGTGGCGGCGGCGAAGCGCTTCTATGTCGATGGACTTGGCTGTACGTTAGGCCGGGAGTCAAGCCATGCCGTCACATTCGGACTCGCAGGGCATCAACTTGTTGGACATCTGACACTAGAACCGCCAGCTTCTCAGCAGGGAATCTATCCGCGTCATTTTGGGTTGGTCCTGCCTTCTCAAGAGGCATGGCAAGCCTTGGCCGATCAGGCCAAAGCCAAGGAGCTGACGTTTTATCAACAGCCTCGCGTGCGGTTCCCGGGAACGCGGATCGAGCACCACACGTTCTTTCTGGAAGATCCCTCCCACAATCTGCTCGAATTCAAACACTACACGCATGAATCGGCAATCTTTGGCGAGCGAGACTATCGTGAGGTCGGCGACTCGTTGGAGCCCCCCTCCTGCTCCTGAACTGGGGGCTCTGCCGAATCTTGGTCTGATTCTAACTCTGGTTCTGAGTCTGGCTCTGACTTTGGCTCTGGTTCTAGCTGGGGAGATTGGAGAGATCCCCGAGTAATCCATTTAAGGATTCGGTCGTGGCGGCGAGTCAGGAAGGTTGTTTTTCGTATCGGATCATGTCGCCGCGGCGACGGCAAGATGGCCGCCAGCCATGCGGCCTCGTCTGCTGTCAAGTCGCGCGAGGACTTCTTGAAGTGATGACGAGCCGCGGCTTCAGCGCCATAGATGCCATGTCCCCACTCGGCAATGTTGAGATACAGCTCAAGAATACGTTCCTTTGTGAGATGATGTTCGAGGGAGCGTGTGATCAGAGCTTCTCGTACCTTTCGAAGCAGGGAACGTTCGGATGACAGGTAGAGATTTTTGGCCAGCTGCTGGGTAATGGTGCTTCCCCCACGTTTGAGTTTTCCCGCTTCGAGGTTATAGAGGGCCGCGTCCTTAATCCCTTCCCAGTCGAATCCTTCGTGGGTGAAGAACGAGGCGTCTTCTGCTGCCACAACCGCCTGGCGGAGGTAGGGGGAGATGCGAGAGAGCGGCACCCACGTCCAATGGTGTTCGATGGTGCGGCCTTTGGCCTCGGCCTGAGTCTGTCGCGCCTCCATCAGGGCCGTCACGGTCGGATTGGTCGTACGCAAGGCCGAGACGTCGGGCATCTCGAGTAACCAGAGGAAGAGAACTGCTCCGATCGGGAGGCAGAGGCCGATAATCAGAAAGGCTTTCACACGGGATCTGGATCGTGCGGTTGACTTCGCCATAGTTCGATGCGTATGAAAGGTGCGAGGTAGGGCTAGGGGGCTGATAAGAGCCGTGCATTCGCCTCTCGCCCCGCGCCTCTTGCCTATGGGGGTTACCATTGAGAATCCTTACTGCAGAGTTTATCAGAAGTTGTGCAGGGCCAGAGCAGTTTCTGAACAGTGACCTCCCGGAAGTCGCCTTCATCGGGCGGTCGAACGTCGGAAAGTCCTCTCTCATCAACTCTCTCTTGCAGCGCAAGGGGCTGGCCAAGGTGAGCCGCACGCCGGGAAAGACTCGCTTGGTCAATCTCTTTCGGATCACCAGCGACGATCCTGGGTTGGCGCGTTTCGTGGTGGTGGATTTGCCCGGGTATGGCTACGCGAAGGTGTCGAAAGCGCTGCGGGCTCAGTGGGCCCCATTGATCGAGCAATATCTCGACGGCAGTGAACAGCTTCGCGCGGTGGTGGTGTTGGTCGAAAGTCGTGTGTTGAGCGAACAAGACAGTCAGACGATCGCATGGCTCTCGTCCGTCGGAAGGCCTCCCATCGTGGTGGCGACGAAAGTGGACAAGTTAAAAATGAGCGAGCGCATCGGCGCGCTTCGCCGGCTGCAGGAAGGGCTGGGATTGGTCGAGCGCGATAAAATTATTCCTTACTCGTCGGTGACGGGCGAAGGGCGGGAGCGATTGTGGGCGGTCCTGAAAGAACGGATTCGAACTTGATCTCGATGTAGGCCTTGTTTTTGAGATCCGCCAGCCATGATTGGAAGACATCTTCGCTTTTCTGCTGAAAAACAAGTCCCTGGATTTCATTGCGGACTTGCTCATACGGGCGGAACTGTTTGGGTTTCTTGTCCTCCAGGTGCACGATATGAAACCCTTCCGGGGTTTCGATCATATCCGAGATGCCGCCGGGCACTAAGGTGGCGATGGTGCGCTCGATCTCCGGCAAGAGCTCTCCCTGACGCACTAAACCTAGATGTCCTCCGTGTGAGGCGTTCGGGCCGTCGGAAAATCGCAGCGCCAAATCCTCGAATGACTCCCCCTGCTTGAGCCGCGCCATCACTTCACGAACTTTCTCTCGCGCGTCGGCCGTATCGTTCTGTGAGCGTGGCTTGATGAGAATCTGGCTGAGCGTGTATTCCTCCGAGAGCGCAAACCGATCGCGGTGTTCCTGGAAGTACCGTTTCATGTCGGAGTCTGCCACCATCACCTTGCTCCGCACCTCGCGGTCGACGACCCTGAGGAGCGTCAGTTGCTCTTGGAGACCTTTCATTTCTGCCGGCTTCGTCTCGTCGATCGCTCTCCCCTGTTGCTTCATCTGCTGCGCCGCTTGCCGGACTTCCTGATCGGTGACCGTGACGCTTCGCGCCTTCGCTTCCTGGAGTTGCAACTTGCGTTCGATCATCGAGGTCAGAGCCATATACTCCGCCGTCTTGAGGCGGCGCGCGAGGGCGTCGCCTCGGTGCTCTTTCTGAATCCGCTCCTGCTCCGGGGCGAGTTCTCGTTTTACCTCGGACAGCATGATGAGGTCCGAGTTGACGATCGCGACGATCCCATCTTCCACTTGCGCAGCTGAAAGTAGGGATGTCTGTGCGATCAGTCCGAGCGCGCAGAAGATTGTGTGTCTCAGCCAGTCTGGTGCCATCGTGATGAACGGACGGATCGGGATCATGGATAGAGGACTCACCATGCGCCGAGAGGGTCTGCCGGTCGGCGAGGGTCCGAAGGATTGTACACGAATTGGGAAGGACTTGAGAGAAGGCAATTTCGATCCGCGATGACTCAGCGTGTGCCGACGTCGTCGGTGATATAGCGGGAGGCGTCGGCGAGGCGGATGATCGCCTTCGTTCGGATGTCGGCGATCACACCGTCAAAACGTTTTCTGCGCTTCTCATTGAGCAGTTCCTGTCGGAGACGCTCCCGAACGGCCACGTCAGCCTGAATAATTTCCTTGTCGAGAGGCGCAGTCATGACGAGGTAATAGCCGGCTTCCGTCTTGATCGGCGCACTGATAAATCCGGGCTTGAGGGCATGAATGACTTCATCGACTTCAGGGACGACCAAGTTCTTGCGATAGGGGCCGAGATCGCCCCCGCTCGCTTTCGTTTTGCTGTCGATGGAATAGCGCTGTGCAAACCTGGAGAAATCCCCTCCCTGGTTGACCTGCTTTTCGAGATCTTTCGCGGCCGAAATATTGGGCAGCAGCATCTGCGACACTCGTACTTTCAATGGCGTGAGGAGTTCGTGCGCATGCTGCTCGTAGAAGGCGTCCAATTCCTCCTTCGAGAGTTCGACCTTGGCCTTGATCCGGTCCTTGAGGAGTTCGTCGAGAATCAGTTGTTCCCGGTAGCGTTGCGCTCGATCGCGGATCGCATCGTTCTGGTCGAGTCCTAGCTTGCGCGCTTCCTGCATGAGCAGCTCTTTGGTGATGAGTTCGTCGAGAAAGAGGCGCTTCCCCCCTTCTTTCTGGTACCGCGCCTTGGTGGCTTCGGCCAGTTCTCCCCAACGGGCGTCGAATTCGGTCTGCGTGATCTGTCGGCCGTTGACGAGGGCGAGCACGCCCTCCTCGGGCGGTGGCGCACAGCTGGTGAATAACAGGAAGATGCTGCCGATGGCGCCGGCAAGCAGGGAGACGAGGCGGCCAGCGACGGCATTCAGAGGTCTGTTCGACGATCGAGTCATAGGCGCATTTAGACCTTGTTACCGAGATGATTGCTGGGACATCGTGGTGTTGGTATCACAGCCTCCCAGGCTTTGCAAGGTTGCGGTGAGTTCTCGAAAGATGGAAGGCCAGTCCTGATGCGGCATCTGTAGTTCGAACGAAAGCGGAGATAGGAAGCACACCCGCTTCTTGTACCGGTCCATCATCCCATGAATCGCCTGGCTTGACACCCGGCTCTTGGCGCCGAGCGCGATAACGACGGAATGAGGCTTGAGTTCGATCGAGTCCACACGCAAGGCCTTGGCTTGGAGCCGCACCTGCATGACTTCGAACAGACGCTCGACGGAGTCCGGGGCCAGCCCATACCGATCCTGCATTTCGCCATGAAGCAGGGCGAGGTCTCCGACTTGGGTGCAGGACGAGAGCCGTTTATAACAGGAGAGGCGCTGGTGGGGGTCAGCGACGTAGTCATCCGGGATAAAGGCGGAGACGTTGAGCCGGAGGGTGGGGTCCGGTTCTTCTTCCACCACCTGGCCCTTGAGGCGATGGACGGCCTGTTCCACCATTTGCATGTAGAGATCGAGCCCGATGGCAGCAATATGCCCCGATTGCTGTTTGCCGAGGAGGTTGCCGGCACCACGGATTTCCATATCGGCCGCGGCAATGCGGAAGCCGGCGCCCAGCTCGGTAAATTGTTGAATGGCGGTGAGGCGCTTCTGGGCGTCTTCGCTCAACTGCCCCTCATCGGGAACCAGGAAGTAGGCGTAGGCTTGGTCGCCGCTTCGCCCGACTCGCCCGCGTAGTTGATATAGCTGCGCGAGCCCAAACATGTCGGCGCGATTGACGAAGATCGTGTTGGCATGAGGCACATCGATTCCCGACTGGATAATGGCCGAGGCGATCAGCATATCCGCCTCCCTGCGAAAGAATTTCAGCATCACGGCTTCGAGCGGCTTGGCGTTCATCTGCCCATGGGCCATCACGATGCGCGCTTCGGGCACCAGTTGGTGGAGCCAGGCTCCCGTCTTCTCCATCGTTTCGACCCGATTATGGACGAAGTAGACCTGTCCGCCCCTCCCGAGTTCACGCAAGATCGCCTCTCGGATGAGTGTGTCGCTTGATCGGACAACCTGCGTGCGAATGGAGAGGCGGCCAGCCGGAGGGGTCTCGATGATCGAGAGATCGCGCACGCTCGCCATGGCCATCTGTAAGGTGCGGGGGATGGGGGTGGCCGTGAGGGTCAAGACGTCGACTTGGGTACGGAGTTGTTTCAATCGCTCCTTGTGTTTGACGCCGAACCACTGTTCCTCGTCGATAATGACGAGACCCAGATCGCGGAATATCACATCCTTCTGGACAAGTCGGTGCGTTCCGATCACCACGTCGACGACGCCAGCCGCCACATCTTTGAGAATGGCTTTAGCCTCCTTCGGCGATTGAAATCGGGAGAGCAAGGCCACGCGAGCCGGGAAGGGCGCGAATCGCTCAGAGAAGTTGTCGTAATGTTGGTGGGCCAACAGAGTCGTGGGGACGAGCACCGCTACCTGGCGATTGGCTTCCACCGCCTTGAAGGCCGCCCGCATCGCCACTTCCGTTTTCCCGTACCCGACGTCGCCGCAGACCAATCGGTCCATTGGTTTGCTGGACTCCATGTCGTGCGTAATGTCTTCGATCGCTTTGAGTTGATCCGCCGTTTCTTCGTACTCAAATGCGGCCTCGAACTCGTGGTACATCGTGCTGTCGAATCCATAAGCATGGCGCGTTACGAGTTCACGGTTGGCATAGAGGTCGACCAACTCGTGGGCCATCTCCTCGATGTCTTGCTTTACACGCGCGGTCGTTTTGGCCCAACTGGTGCCGCCCAAACGTTCAAGGCGCGGCGCATGGCCCTCCGTACCGCTATACCGCTGCACATGGTTGAGCTTCTCCAGCGGGACGTAGAGCTTGTCGCCGCCGGCGAATTCCAGGATCAAATAATCGCTGTCGAAGTTTTGCACCGAGAGGCGTTTGAGGCCTTGGTATTTGGCGATGCCATGTTGGACATGGACGACATAGTCGCCCACATTGAGATCTTCCAGCGAGGAGAGGAAGGTTGCGGCTTTACTCTTGGCCTGCGGCTTATGGCGCGCGCCTTTGGCAAACAGTTCTTCTTCCGTCAGGATGGCCAGCCGCAAGTCCGGTGCGAGGAATCCAGCGGACAGATCACCGTGCAAGACGTAAAACGGCGCTTTGGTTTTACTGGAAGCGGTCCAGGCCCCCGCGGTCCATTCCGTCGCCGGCACATCGTGTTCGCGCAAGAGCGCCAGTAAGCGGTCCACTTGCCCGCGACTTCTTGCGACGAGCACTACGCGGCACGCCTCTCGGAGTCGATCCATAATGGCCAGGGTTTGGCTGAAGGGCATGCCACGAGCCCCGAGGCCTGCGCTGGACGGGGCCTGAGCGGGAAAGGCCTGGACCGGACTCCAGGACGGATCGCTCGGAGTCAGGGGCTCGAGCGCGAGTGTAGAGCAGCCATTTGTGTGATCCATGAGTTCAGGCCAGGAGAGAAATAATCGCTCTGGTGAGGGGTAGGGCACGATCGTTTCTCGATCGGCGTGGCGGAGATAACCGTCGTCGATCTTGCTCCAGAGGTCCGCGCAGGCCCCTTCCAACGCAGCGGGCTGATCTAGGACTAATACAGGCTGTTCGGTGAAATAATCGAAGAGGGTCTCCATGTCGGAATAGAGATCCGGCGCACGCCACTCGGCATCCACTGGAATGGGAGCAAGGGCATCCGGCGAAGTCTCCGCACGCAGATATTCCCGCGCGGGAAGGATGATCGCTCGATCCAGCTTCGCGGTGGATTTCTGCGTGGCGGAATCGAAGAGGCGGAGCGAATCGACGGTTTCGCCAAGAAATTCGACACGGAGCGGGTCGGCATAGGCCGTCGAGAAAATATCTACAATGCCGCCTCGAATACTGAACTCGCCGGGGATTTCCACCACCGAGACTCGGCGGTAGCCGAGACGTAGGAGCCCTCCGGTGATGGCCTCTCGCTCGATCGTGCCGCGCAGCTTGAATTGCAGGATGGTGTGGGTGAAGGTCGTGACGGGCAGCAGTCGTTGCATCAGGGCCGCGATGGAGGTGACCAAGCAGGTCTGTGGTGCGGTTCGGATGTGATGTAGCGCATTCATCCGGCGCGCGATCAAACCGACATGGGGTGCGCTGCCCTCGTAGGGCAAGGTTTCCCATCTCGGGAACAGGGCAAGGAGAGCGGTCGGAAGGCCGATGAGATCATGGAAAAACTGCAGGTCATCAAAGAGGCGTTCAGCCGCCTCGTCCGACCCGGTCACGATTAACCACGACCGATTTCCCAGTTTTCCCAACTGGGGATGTAGGAGTGTGGTAAGGGCAAGCCCGGCGGTAGAGCTGTGCAGGCCGGTGACCGAGGGACGGCCTGTTCCGCTTCCTAGTGCCGTAGCAACAGGAGCGAACCACTGGGACGCTGATGTTGTGGAGATGGTATCGAACATGATGTAGGCTGAGGTTGAGATCAAGGTTGAGCGAAGATCAGACTCTTTTTTTCTCAGCCTTGACCTGAGCCTTAACCTTCCAGAATGGTGGCGGCCTGTTTCAGCATCCTGCTACGCGGTGGTTGAGCGAATGCGTTGGATCAGCGATGTCGTGGAAATGCCTGGGACCAAGGGAATGCTACGGACGACTCCACCGCGCGCTTCAACAATCTCGCGGCCGACGATCCGTTCCACCGCCCAATCTCCGCCTTTGACGAGGACATCCGGTTGCAATGAAGCGATCAGGTTTTGAGGGTCCGGTTCGTTGAACAGAATCACATAATCGACAGAACTGAGCGCGGCGACCACTTCCGCCCGCTGAGTTTCTGACACGATCGGCCGATCCGGCGCCTTGTTCAAACTCCTCACGGACGCATCGCTGTTGACGGCAACGACCAGCAGGTCGCCCAGGTCTTTGGCAGCCTGGAGGTAGCGCGTATGGCCCACATGCATAAGATCGAAACAGCCGTTGGTAAAGACGATCCGTTTTTTCTGTGCGCGGGCTTGTTGCAAGAGCGGAGCGAGTTGCTCCTTGGTCAGGACCTTCGTGGACATGGCCCTATCATACCGGCTGTGGGCCTGGATGGAAAGAGACAGAACATTACTCGGTATCGTCGTGGCTCACGCCGCCTAACCCAATCACCGACGACCCGTGCTTGGTAATCAGCGCGTCCATCGTCTCGATGGCTTTCGTCCGCCGTTGGTCGAACAGCCCGGGCGGCGCGGGCGTCAAGGAGGAGAGCGCGAGCCCGGCCAAACGGTACTCGGCGCCGGGCTGAATGAGTTCCTGTAGCGCTTGTTGGACGGTCGGCCACATGTCGGGATCGTAATTCAGCGGGTGCGGAAAGCGATGTTGCTTGGTCGTGATGGCGAAACGGGAGTTCTTCAGCTTCACCGTGCAGGATCCGGCGGCCAATCCTTCCTGTCGGAGATCTCGCGCCAGGTCACGGAGGAATCCCCGCAGGGTTCGCTCAAGAAAAGGACGATCGCGTGTGTCGTGTTCGAAGGTGGTCTCGTGGCTGAGGCTTTTGGATTCTCGGTCGGCCACCACCGGTTCGTGGTCGATCCCTCGCGCCAACTCGCGAACCCATTGGAGTCGCGTGCCGAATATATGATGCAAGGGTTGATCCCAGCGTTGGTCCAACAGCTCGCCGATCGTCTTGAGTCCGAGCGGTGCCAGGCGCGCCGCGGTCTTAGGACCAATCCCCGGCAATGCGCGCAGGGGCCGCAGCGCTAGGAATGCTTCCTCCGTACCAGGTGGGACCGTCACCAGTCCATCAGGCTTGTGACTATCCGCGGCAATTTTGGCGACAGTCTTGCCGGTCGCGACGGCGATGGTGCAGCGCAATCCCGTGGCTTCGTACAGCGCATCCTTCGCGAGTTGTCCAAGTGAGTGAGGATCGGGATGGCGGGTCTGGAGCTGTGTCGTGTCGGCATAAAACTCATCGATGCTGCTCCATTCGGTGAGCGGGAATAATTGATCGGTGACCGCCTGCATCTGTTCATGCAGCCGGCGATAGAGCGGCCTGTCGGGGGGAATGAGAATGAGCTGGGGGCAGAGACGTGTGGCTTCGCCTGTCGGCATGGCGGAGTGGACGCCGAATGCGCGAGCCGCGTAACTCGCTGCCGCGATGATTCCTCGCGGGGAGGATCCACCGACGGCCACCGGTTTGCCTGCCAGACTTGGGTCAGCCAGGACGGGCCGCTGAGGCGAACATCGCATCGACATCCCCGAACAGGATCTGGCGAGACCAGCGCATGGATTGCTCTTCCGACAGGAGCTCAGAACCTAAAGGACAATTGTATTCGCTGCAAGAGAGTAGGAGCGGGTGCAGGCGGAGGATCGTGGTGGATTTGGCTCACCGATCCTAGTTCTTGTAGTAATCCCCGGCAGATGCCGCAATGGTGCCGACGCGGTTCAATCGTTCGCCGCTGACGTCGGTATACTCGCCCGCACTGTTTGCAGCGCCAGGAAAATCGCGCAAGGGCGAGGACTTCTTTCTGTAACGAATGGTAGATGGTGATGGCCAGGGCGCCGTCCCGATTTACCTCGGTCATCTTGCGGAGAAAGTCCGCTCCATGATTCGGCCGCCGCTTCAGGATGTCGTATTGCCATTGATGAATCATTTCGTGAGCCAGTGTGTTGACGATCTCCTGCTCGCCATACTCGCTCCGTTGGCGTACTTGCTGGAGCAAGGGAAGGGACAGGCGAATCTCGCGCTTGGTTGGCGGGCGAAGAGCATCCTGATCCAGCCGTGGCCGTGGGCCCCGACGACTCACGAACAAGCCGACCGAGGAGGTTAACCGCCGACTCCAGACCAGATCGATCGAGGGCAGCAGGCCCGCGAAGTAGCGGCCATTCAGCTCGCACCACATTTGGGTCAATTGCTGCTGGGTCATTGGAGGGGATTGCCGTGGAGACATGCGAAGGGGGTCACCCCAATTCTTCGTGCACCGCCGCAGCCAGCAACGGCACCATGATTTCGTGGTGGCCAATCAGGGAATAGCCTTTCCCGCCCTTCTGAGTCGGCCGACGCACCACGTTGGTGAGCGGGCGGTAGTGAGCCATGAAGTCCATGTCCACGGTCGTAATGTTGGTCAGATCATGACCAAGATTACGCGCGAGCGACACCGTTTTGAGGAAGATTTCCGGCAAAATGACGGCGGAGCCAAGATTGAGGTACACGCCCCCTTCCATCCCTGACACGACGGCCGCAAGCCGTCGAAAGTCCAGCAGCGAGGTCGCGCCAATGGCGGCTCCGTCCGCAGCGGGATGCATATGGATGATGTCGGTACCGATGGCGACATGCACGGTCACCGGAATACCAAGCTTCGCGCCAGTCGCCAGAATGCTCGTCTCGCGATGGGGGAATTGCCCCTGGCGTCGGTTGATGTAATGGCCGATGGATTCGCCGAGCCCTTCGCGATCGTGAGCCCCGCGGACAATCGCTTCGTTCAGCATGCGACCGGTTTCTTCCGCCATCCCGAAGCGTCCTTCGTCAATCTCCGCATCGACTTCCTCAGACGTGTGCCCCATGAGCGACAATTCGAAATCATGAATGATTCCCGCGCCGTTCATGGCCACCGCCGACACGATCCCTTTCTGCATGAGGTCCGTGAGAATCGGGCTCAGCCCGACCTTGATGACGTGGGCGCCAAGTCCTACGATGACGGGCCGGCCTTTGCGATGAGCCTTCACAATCGCTTTGGCGACGGCTCGCAAGGTTTTCACGCCAAGGATATCCGGCAGCGAGCGATAGAATTGGCTGAAGCTGCCCCCACGGCGCCAGGGGTCTGCAAAATCGGAGACGCGGACCTTGCTGTGCCGTTTCTTGAGCGGATAGGTTGTGAGATCCGTCACATTGATCGGCGGGATCAGGCTCGGAGTTGTGACGGGAGGCCGCTGCCGGTCAGGAGGCTTTGCCAAGGAGCTGTTCCTCGATGAGTTCACACAGGATGTGGCCGAGCGTGATGTGACTTTCTTGAATGCGGGCCGTGACGGTCGAAGGCACGACGAACGGATACTCCACCAAACTAGCCAGCTTCCCGCCAGTTCCACCGGTCCAGCCGATGGTGGTGAGTCCACAGGCCCGCGCAGCCTCCACACCCTTCAACACGTTGGGTGAATTGCCGCTGGTGCTGATAGCGATGGCGACGTCGCCTTTCTGGCCATGGGCGCGGACCTGGCGGGCAAAGAGCTCTTCAAAGCCGTAGTCGTTGGCGATGCAGGTAATGGCGGCGATGTCGGTGGCCAGGGCGATGGCGGGGAGCGGGTCCCGCTCTCGTTTATAGCGGCCGACGAACTCGGCGGCGAGATGGGCCGCATCCGTGGCGCTTCCGCCGTTGCCGAACAATAAGACTTTGTGTCCTTCGCGAAAGGCCGTGGTCATCAACTTCACGACCTGCACGATGCGATCGGCATGCTCGCGCGCGAACTGTTGCTTGACGGTCGCGCTTTCGGCAAACGTACTGAGCACATGTTCTTTCATGGGAAGCGATTCTAGGCAACCCTCCACCATCTGTCAAACGTGACTTGCGGGTTGGCTAGGCTTTATTGTGGCGATGGGACCTGTCTGTCGAATCGCGCTCATCGCCAGCGCAATCATGGAACCGACATCGGAGACCGTCGCCGGCAGGATGAGGGTATTGTTCGTTTTCGCCAACTCTCCAAATTTGCTGATGTACTGTTCCGCCACGCGCAGCTGGACGGCTTCCTGACCTCCCGGAACCTGGATCGTTTCCGCAACCTTGCGGAGCCCTTCAGCCGTGGCTTGCGCGATGGCGAGGATGGCTGATGCTGCGCCTTCCGCCTCGTTGATCTGCTGTTGCTTCTTTGCCTCGGAGGCTTTGATCACTTGCTGTTTTTCGCCCTCGGCCTGATTGATCGCCGCGTCGCGTTCGCCCTCGGACGTGAGAATCACCGCCCGCTTTTCCCGTTCCGCCCGCATCTGCTTTTCCATCGCATCCAGCACGCCCTTGGGGGGCGTGATGTTCTTGATTTCGTACCGGAGGACTTTGACACCCCAGGGATCCGAGGCCTTGTCGAGCTCGTTCACCACCTGGATATTGATATTGGTCCGTTCCTCGAACGTCCGATCGAGTTCGATCTTGCCGATCTCGCTCCGCAGGGTGGTCTGCCCAAGCTGGATCAAAGCGAAATTATAGTCGCTGATGCCATACGACGCGCGCTGAGGGTTCAAGACCTTGAGATATAAGATGCCATCCACGGACACCTGCACGTTATCGCGCGTGATACAGACCTGCTCGGGAATATCGATAGCCGTTTCCTTGAGCGAATGTTTGTAACGAATGCGGTCGATGAAGGGGAGGAGAATGTGAAATCCCGCATCCAGCGTGGCTGCATATTTGCCAAGTCGCTCGACTACAAAGGCACTTTGCTGCGGGACCACCACGGCGGTCTTGGCGATGATAATCAGCACCAGCACAGCCAACAACAGCACGACAAATAGTCCGCCGCTCATCGCTACATCCTCCATAGTCGTTGGCCCTCTAGGCTGTCCTCACTCACTCGGCTGTAATCCACAAGGTGAGACCCTCGACCCGTTCGACCTTGCAGCGTTGGTTCTTTTTCAAGGGAGCGGGCCCGGCATTATGGGCGGTCCATGTGGTGCCGCGCAGTTCCGCCTTGCCGGTGCCACCCGGCGCCAGATCCTCGAGCGGGATTGCGGTTTCGCCTCCCATCGAATCTACGGCAGGGGTCTCGACCTCCTGCGTCTTGATCCAGGCCAACAACGGTCCGCGGAAGACGAGCAGTGATAGAATCGCAAGTCCTGAAAACAAGAGCCACTGGATCCATTCCGCCTGGGCAAACCCAAGGCCGGTCACACTGCCAACGATCAGAGCAGCCAGTCCAAAGAAGAGAATATAGAAGCCTCCCGGCGTGGCCATTTCGACGCCGAGTAGCACGAGGCCAAGGAACATCCAATACCACCAGATCATCGGGGGCCTCATTCACGGTTCGAAAGAGCTGCGAGGAGTGGGCGGTCGTCATGAAAGTCTAAGCGCGTTTCCCGAGACCGTCAAGCCGGAAGGCTTTTACGCCGCCCTATGTTATAGTTCGCGCGAAATGGCGCACGACCAACCAGTCAAAGCCTTAGTCATCGCGCTCACCGGCCATGCGGCGGCGGCAGTCTATTCGATCAATCGTCTGCAGCCGGACTCGCTCTGTTTCGTATTGCCGGAAGGGTCGAAAGCCCTCGTAGAATCCGAGGTCCAGCCGAAGATCGAACACCTGCCTAGACGGTGGGATTGGGTGATCCTCGCGGAGACCGGCGAATTTGTCGGCTGTTATCAGACGCTCGCCAGGACACTCCCAGAAATGTTGCGTACATGGGAGGTGCAGCCAGGCGAACTCGTCGTCGATATGACCGGAGCCACCCCAGCCATGGCTGGGGCATTGACGCTAGTCACTATGCCGATGAGTTCGCGGATCGTGTCGCTCGTGCCGGCACGAGAGGGACAGGAGGGGGACAGAATCGATATTGCCGGGCAGCCGTTCATTTGGACGCAGGGGAATCCCTGGGATGAGGCGGCAACTGTCTCACGCCGTGAGGGCTGCGAGCTGTTCAATCGGGGTTTGTTTGCCGCAGCGGCGAAGCTCTTCCGCGAGGTCGAAGCACGGGTGAGCGGCGGGCAGAAACCGCTCTACCGTGCCTTTGCAGACCTGGCAGATGGCTACGATCTGTGGGAGCGATTTCACTATCGTCAAGCCTGGGAGAAACTCAGGACTGCCGTAAAGGCTTTCGAGATGGCGTCCCTGTGGGGCGGTCCTCCAGGACTCACGTCGCTGTTACCATCCATCAAAGCGAACGCAGGATTCTTGGAAAAGCTCGTTCTCGACCCTGCTCCCGTGAAAGACATGCAGGCCCACGATCTGCTAGCCCATGCCGGTCGGCGACTGCATGGCCTGCACGATCCAGAAGTAGCGATGGTCTCGCTCGTGCGTGCGCTCGAAGCCTTCGCCCAACGACAACTATTCAAACAATACCAGATCAAAACCTGGGATGTGCAGCCGGAGCAGTTGCCGCAGGCGCTGCGAGAAACCTGTCGATCCTGTTGGCTGGAAGATCTCGACGGCAAATACAAGCTGCCCGTGCAGGCGCAGTTTCGGGCGCTGGCCGGATTGGGCGACCAGATGGGCCAAGCCTTTTTGCGTGAATGGCCGACGATGAAGCCCCTGCTCGACGCCGCCAACCATGCAGTTCTCGGCCACGGCTTTGAGCAGGTGAAAGCCGAGCGGGTGCAACAGCTGTACGACGTGGTCGTCAAGCTATCGGACGTCAGCGAGTCATCGTTGCCGAAGTTTCCGACGCTGAACGTGTAGCGAGACGTGCGAGACTGGCGCGAAAAGCGAGACGGGCAATCTTCTGGCAAGTCCCGCCCGTCCCGCGAGTAGAGAATATGGATATTCGCATCTACTACGAAGACACCGACTGCGGCGGGGTGGTGTACTACGGGAATTATCTCAAGTATTTCGAGCGGGCGCGGACACAGTACCTCGAAGAGCGAGGGTTGTCGGTGGCAGGGCTCATGAAGGAAGGCACGGTGTTCGTCGTGGTCCACGCAGAAGTGGATTACCGATCTCCAGCGCGCTATGGCGACCGGCTGGTCATCGAGACGGTCGTCTCCGACATGACGGCAGCCTCCTTCACATTTTCGCACGTGATCCGAGAGCGGGAAAGCCAGCGAGTGGTCGTCGAAGGATCGGCAAGGTTGGCGGCAACAAACGGCAGCGGCAAAGTGAAGCGCCTCGACAAGGCCATGGTGGCCGTGCTACAGTTTTCTCCTACAAGGAGTCACTAAATGTTGAAGTGGGCTGGGCCAGAGTTCGGATTGATGCAGATAGGGAGCTGGCTCATTGTCATCGGCGTATGGGCTACTATCATCTTCTTTGCCTGGAGGTTCTTCATGGAAAACCCGATGGCAAAAACCGGGAAGGACAGGAGGAAGCTAGAATCAGAAAACCGGTCGTCTCTCCCACCTGACTCTCACCAGCCCTAGCAGGATACTACCCCCCCCGCAGTACCAGAAGACCGTTATGGCGGTCCACCTCAATCCCCCGGTTGGACATGGTCATTGCGTATGCGCTGGTTGAGCGCGACGCCGAGTTCTTGGCACTTATTCATGAGGCCTTCATAGGTCTTGAGGTTGGCGTTGTACTCGGCCATCGGATACTTGCCGAGATTGCCCCGGCTCTTTTCATAAAACCGCCTACAGATCTCCCGGAGAGCTTGGATAGCTTCGAGCAACGCCGCCGTGTATTGGTGGGAGCCCTCCAATGATTCTGACTCGGTCTTCAATGCCGCCGAAATAGCAGTCAGTTTGGAGGCTAATCGATCGAGGTCTTTAAAGTGAGCTCCAAAGTCCGTGGCCTTGAAAAGCCCTGGAATGGGGAGTGTCTTGCGCCATGAAAACTTAAAGATCGCGTCATGAATGGCGACGTACTCGCCAAGAATGGCATTCGCTCGTGTCAGCTCCTCGGGAAGGTCCGGCATGTGTCACCTGCGCCTACCAACCCTAGCTCAGGAATCCGGCCCTTGAGGAGCATGGATGGTGTCTATAGCGCAATGGTCGGATTCGCTGCAGCACAGGGTTACGAGGCATCTTGTCTATCTTGTTTCCAAGCTCTCCAAGCAAAGAAAAACCCCACCGGCGCGCTGAGGATGCAAACCACTGCCAGAAGAGACGATTCTGCGGCCAGCCACCCTCCAAGGGCGGTATAGATAGTTGATCCGCCGAAGTAGACATACCAAGGGATCCCGCGCTTTTTTTTCAAAGGTGTGTCGGGTTGCGATGACATGTGAGTGCCTCTATGTGTCCGGTGCCTTCTAACTATGAATTATCTGATTCCGTATAACAAGCCACCTATTCTGGAATGCCGGATAAGGCTCTTGAGCAGGATGCTGAAAACGTCCACCGCCAGCATTCTTGCATCGCTCTCACCGTGAAACGTCAGACATGAAGGGTGAAACGTAGGATTGCCGCGTACTCTTCCTCCGAACCCTTTCGCGTTTGACGATTCACGGATTGTTGGACGGGTTAGCCATCAACTTTTCCGCCTGACTCACGAACGCGCTGCACAATGTACGCCTGTGTTTCTGGCGGCAAGCACGCGAGCGGTAATGTGGTGAACTGTGCTTTGGAGTACAGAAAAAGCCACACGCTCGGGAACTGCCACAACTCTTTGACCGCGGACCACTGAAGCGTGGTCGTGCCGATGTCCGAACTCATGGTGAAAGAGGATTCGTCAGCACGGAACATGGCTCGAGGCTGGCCCATCTGGCGGAACTTGTGCAGCGATCTACGGTAGTGAACGACATAGACAACGATGGCGAACGCGATGCCCACCAACAGCACGGCTGCAAGGCCACCGATGATCCAAGAGGACTGGCCTAGCGCCACGAGTATGATGAGACCGAGCGCGGCAATAAGAAGCGCAACAAAGAATCCGACACCGACGGAGCGCCGCCAAAACGCGAATACCGCCTGATGTAGCAGCGCCGTGCTGTAAATGAGTGTGGTTTCGTGGGGCATGGCGGCTACCGATTCAAGTTCAGCGACCAGGCCCACGAGGGGCGCTGATTGTCACCACAGCGCGATGCCTTGGTTCGCTGCAGCGTATGGTGAGGCGTCGTCATGCCCCCAATTTATCAATACAAAGTGATGGAATGCTACTGGCCCGCATTATTCATGAACGTTTCTGCTGGCCCCCTACCCCTCCCTCCCCCATAGTATGGGGGAGGGTAAGGGAGGGGGGGGGCGAGAGGCACGGGGCTAGGGGCTCGAGGTTACCAGAAGAAATGTTTTCTCCCTCGCCTGGCTGCTATGCGATATCGCGACGAACCATCATGAATAATGCGGGCTAGTTACTCAGCAGGTCCGTTTGTTTGCGAATCCCGTTGTCCTTGAGCTTTTGGGGGTGCGAGGGGACGACGAGGCAATGTCGATTTGAGGCTTTGGTCAAATGAGCGATGGGTTTCCGTCGGGCTCTTGTGTGGATGTAATCCTTTCTCACGGCGAAGCCGTTGAGGCCGCAGGTCTCTTCCCTGCCTCTCCTCTGGTTCCCGGCAAAGGTCACACGATGTGCGAATTTCGGACTCGGTGTGCCCAGGAATCAAGGGCCTTGTGGATAGCGAAGAGGGTGGGGCTGTCGATGGTTGTGCCGGGACCTGATGGGGAAAGATCAGGATGACGCTGGCGGCGACGAGTGCACCGAACGTATTTCGACCTTGCGCCATGATGCTCGCGGGAACGCATACTCTGTGCCACAACGGTCTGATTGACAATGCAAAAAGCCGCATGCTGTTATAACGCGTAGCGCGTTATAACAGCGAGGCTTGCAAGATTTGCGAGAAAAGCGAGACGGGTGAGGCGGTCTCAAGGCTGAAGGCTGAAGCTGGGAAGGCCGAAGGTCGGGGTTCGAAGTTCTGAACACTTCAGTCTTCCGCCTTCCCTTAGGCCTTCGGACTGCGCCTGCCGCGCACGGCTTGCTGGTCTCGCTTATAATTCACGGAGGCCACTATGGATATGATGGGACGTGTGGGGTTGATCGAGATTCCGATCTTGATCGCACCCGATCAAAAGGTCTGGATGGATCGCATGATTAAGGAAGGCAAGATCGCCATTCCTCCAGGCGGAACACTGGAAAAAGGCTCGCTCTATTCGATGTTTGTCCGGATGCTCCTGCATAACGCGATGGAAGAGCAGAAGCGACAGGAGGTATTGGACGCGGAGGACGAAGACGACGAATAGGAAGCTGTTGAAAACGACCGCCAGCTTCGTTCTCACTTCGCTCAAGGCTTCAACGTACTCAGAGTACGCCTCAGCCTTTCACTCGCTGCGGCCTCGCCGGACGGTCGTTTTGAACAGCTTCCCAGGATTGCTGTGCTGTATCTGAAACGATCCAGGATTGTATTAAGCGAGATACGAACGATGTTTCACCCGTCAAGATCCTCTGGGTCGAACGACGAGCGACGCGGTTAGAGTTTCTTGAAAGCCGCCGCCGCGGCTTTGATCGTGTAATCGATATCGCGGGCTGAGTGAGCGGTCGAGAGGAAGGCGGCTTCGAATTGAGAGGGGGCCAGGTACACCCCCTGTTCCAGCATCTGATGAAAGAATTGTCCGTATCGTATTGTGTCCGACAGTTTTGCGGTATCCCAATCCACCACCGGACCTGATGTAAAGAAGGCTCCAAGTATCGAGCCGACTCTGGTTTGCGTGAGCGGCACACCCGCTTTCTTTGCAGCTTCCCCAATCCCTTTGGCCAGGGCCACCGATTTCTCTTCCAGCTGCTTGTAGACCCCGCGGGCTTTGAGCTGCTTGAGCGTCGCAATGCCAGCGGATACAGCCAACGGATTTCCTGACAATGTCCCGGCCTGATAGACCGGCCCCAACGGCGCAATCAGATCCATGATCTCTTTCCGCCCTCCGTAGGCGCCGACCGGCAATCCTCCGCCGATGATTTTTCCCAGCACCGTCAGATCCGGAGTAATGCCGTAAAGCGTTTGGGCTCCCCCGTAGGTCACGCGAAAGCCGGAGATCACCTCGTCGAAAATCAGGAGGATGCCGTATTCTGCGGTGAGTCGGCGGAGCGCTGCGAGGAAACCCGGCGCCGGTGGCACGACGCCCATGTTTGCTGCGATTGGTTCTAGAATAATGCAGGCCAACGTGTCCCGCTGCTCCTTGACGATCTGTTGTACCGCTCGGATGTCGTTATACGGGGCGGTCAAGGTATGCTTCGCAAAGTCCGCCGGGACTCCAAGCGAATCTGGAATTCCCAGCGTGGCCAGACCCGATCCAGCTTTTGCGAGCAAATAATCGCTGTGGCCGTGATAGCAGCCTTCAAACTTGAGAAGATTGTCTCGTTTCGTAAAGCCCCGGGCCACGCGAATGGCGCTCATGACCGCTTCGGTGCCGGAGCTGACGAGCCGGACCTTTTCCATCGACGGGAAGGCGTCGCGGATCATGCGGGCGAGCGTGACTTCCAGCTCAGTCGGCGCGCCGTAACTGGTTCCGTTTGCGGCAGCCTTTTTGATCGTACTGATGACCGATGGGGCCGCATGGCCCAAAATCATCGGGCCCCACGACAGGACATAATCGAGGTACGAGTTCCCATCGACATCGTAGAGGCGGGCGCCTTTGGCGCGTTTGATAAACCGGGGTTGGCCTCCGACAGAGCGAAAGGCGCGCACCGGACTATTCACGCCCCCGGGAATCAACTGCTGAGCGTCGGCAAACAGCTTGGCGGAACGAGTGGTTTTCATAATGGGGGCGCACAGTACCATGCAGTCGAGCCTCGGTCAAGAACGAGGGTGCTCATGTGGTGTGAGCAAACGACTGGGACCAAAAAGTGTCTTAAGCGATACGCTTCGCAACACTTTTTAATACAAGCTGTGTTGCGGCGAAGCAAGGACGTTACGTAATCCCTTGTAAATTCGCTGACTCATGTTGCCAATCAAGTGCGGCTCGACTTTTGCGGTAATCAGGCGAGCATGATTCGGAATTCTAGTAGGCTGCGGAAAAACTACTGTGCAGGCTAACGCTTCGGTAATCCGTACCTGTGGGACAAGAGGAGAACAATTCTGATAGGGTGCTCAAAAGATAAGACTTCTCACCTGCCCGCCCTGAATCTGCCAAGGCAGACTCTTTGCCCTGGGACGCACCTTGTCCCAAGCAAGGCTGCAGCTTTGAGTCTGAGCCACGTTTCACCGTTCCTGGGGGCGAAGCGAGGCCGAAGCGTGCGGACTTTTTTGGCATCTGCTAGACGGCGATTAAGAGATCGACGATGAAGATTATCTGTTCGTGGTGCCGACAAGAAGGGAAACCCGAGTTGGTGGGAGAGAAGGCCCCTCTCGACGATGCGCGAGAAACGCATGGCATTTGCGTCGCTCATCGCCACGACGTCAAAGCCCACTGGCAGGCATCGAATCACACCGCTCCACGCTCTGGAGTCGCGACCGGATTGTCTTCCGCGCTCTTCCGATGGACAGGCTTGCTGAATGTGACCAAGAAGATGCGTCCGTAGGACAGGCGTATCTTCTTGTCGATCTGCCTGTAGGTAGGCTCCCATTTACCCCTGAAACATCTTGAGTCGCTAATGGACTCCTTCCATTACCGAATGTTGAAAAGTGCCGTCCGCGTTCATGGACCGTGGCACATGGAGCGCGAGGATGGGCTGGTCTCTCTTGTTTATCTGGTCTGTTGCGTTTGTTTGGTTGAACCAGACAGACCAGATGAACCAGACCAACCCTCACCCGTCTCGCTTGTCTCGCGCGACCATTCTGCAGGTTAGGTCCGTTTTGAAGGAGCCCGACGCCGTAATCCAGACTTCCGAGTCGGTTCCCCATTGATTTCTTTCATCCCCCAGTGGGCCCGCTTGGCTTTCTCTTGCTCTGATACAGCGAACAGTGCGTGAAAGGGCGTCGCTCGTCGCGCGCCCATCCCCGCCTGTCCGCTTCCCCAAGCCTCTCCCGCATCGCGCAAGATCTCAAGAAAGGTTTCATATTCTGTTTCGTCGTTGGATAACACATGGGCCGCGTCGGTAAACAATAAAATATAACCCTTGGCCGACAGCCATTCCAGATCGGTCAGACATTCCTCCAAGGCATCCCAGTTGTGGCCGAAGTAGTCGGGGAAATCCAAGGCGCGGGCACATTCGGTCAACAGGCCGGCAGTGGTCCGACACTTGGCACCCTGGATGATTCTCAAGGCAAACTCGTTCGGTGGGCGCACCAGCGATTCGGCGCGCTGCCCGTCTCTGACCATAAGCAATGAGGTCCAGGGGGCCTTTGTCGATTGGAGATAGGCGGTCAATGTCTGTGTGGATTTCGGAGTCATGGTATCTCATTCAGTGGTATGAACGTTCGGTAATGGTTGCTGGTATAGTAGGCCCTGCCAGTATCTTGTTCGATGACGATACGTTTCGCATCCCGCGAGCGACCGCGTATTTTCGGATTCACATCGTACTCCCGATAGTGACCGAGAGGCAGCTGTCGTTCACGATTTTGAAACACCCTACCGCCGATATATCCAGGGAGGGCTTTGCCCTCATGTTGCTGAATTGCCCCCAGCAGGTCTTTGGCTTTTTGTAGGGGGTCCTTCGCAGCTCGATGTAATTGTCGATCGAGGGGCGGCGTGGCATCGTGAAGGGTTGGCCCTGTGGGCAGAACAGATGGGACAGAGGCAGACGATACGGTCGGATCAGGCGACGAGCTGGCGTTGGGAGTACCCACGGGTCCGCCGACCAGGAGCCCACAAAGGACGACGAGTATTCCATAAATCTTCCAAGTTCGATCCATGGTTTCGCGTTCGTATCACGAGGCGAGAAAGCACAGTACGAACCCTAGCACGCACGATCTTGGAGGATCAACGGCGTGAGAGGAGGGGGCGCTCAAGGCCGGAAATTGTTGCTATCGCTCATATTCCAGCGTAGCATCCAAACGTATTCATCTTGCTGAGAATGTTCTCCAGTCCGGCATTTCCAGGCTGCCGCACGGGCAGGAACGATGCCCCCCTTACACCGGAACGAGCCAACGAGGTACAGATTGGAATCCGCCGTTGACCGGCTTGAGTTTGTGACAGTCGAAGGACTCCTGGCCTACGGGGAGATGCTGACGCGTCGCACTGCCGGTGAAGGAATTACGTTCCCACCCATCCCAACTTCCCTAGCCGATCGACCACAGCGAACCCGTGACGTCATGGAGAAGATCAGGGCGTTTGTGCACAGTGCGCAAGGGGGCCTTCCTGGGGCAGAGGAGTATCGGACTACCCGTCGCGTGCTGATCGAAGAGGGTTGCGGGGGTGACGAACTGGTGTTCTTTGCCGCCTGGAATGTTCTCCTTGCGGCAGGCGAGTTGGCTCCGCTCCTCCGCATGCCAATCAGGTCCGTGCAGAAGCCGACGCATCGTCGACCGGTGGCGATCGTGCCGCGCGCGCAACTGACGCCGCAGTTGGTCGAGGATCGTATTGTGCTGGACTTGGGGGAGGATCGGTTTTGGCTCTTGCCGCGCGATTTAACCGGTCGCACGCTTCTGTTCACGATGCGTCATGGTGTCTCACGTATGGAGAGCGGCACCTATCGAGTCGGGCGCCGCTTCGCGAACGTACTGGATCCTGAGCGAGGGGTCCCCAAAGCCGATGCGGTCGGTGCAGCCCTGGCCCGGATGCTGGGCGTGGTGGGGCAACAACTGGACTTCCTGCACATTCACAACTATCTCGATCCGTGCAGCTTCGTCCATCTGGTGAGCCAGAGTCCCAATACGCGGCAATTGTATGAGCGGGTGATCGCGGCGCTGATGCAGGGGCAGGCGGACCATGCGGAGGCACTCCCACCCGCCTGCGATCCCGCGTTAGACTCCCAGGATTTCGGATGGGTCACAGGTCTGGAGAAGAAGGTGGAAGCCGAAGAAGCCGCAAAGGCATTCGGGGTGGATGTGCAGACGGCCAAGCGCTTGATCAAACACCCCCTCTACAGCTACCCGGGTGGGCACTCTTTCTTCGATGTCTATGTGGATATTGTCGATGGCTTCCGCCGGTTGGGTCAGTCCCACCAGGGGAAGGCCGTGTGCGTGTACAGCCACAGCTCCACGCTGCGGGCGCTCATGATTTATCTCGACCCTCGTCCCTTTCGCGAAGCCTTCACCGAGTTTGGCGAATATAAGGAGGGACAGGATAACGTTGTCTTGCTGGCCTACGAACAGGGACTCTTATCTGGCTATTCCACCGCTGTGGGGTTGTCAGCGCGGGAACGGGCGGTGCGGGAGACCTGGGTAAAGGTCGAGCGCGAACGCAGAGACCGGATCACGCTCAAGCCCCGACAGATCAAGCGGATCGTGGCATTGGTCTCGGGTGGCGACTTCGCCGGTGCCGGCGCCGCGTTGAAAGAGTTGCGCGTGACAGGAAACCGGTTTGGCCTGGAAGTCCACTTCGTCCGTCACGGGTTCTTAGGTCTGGCCAACAACTGGATCAAAGCCGTAACCGAGCAGGATACCCGCGGGATGGGCAGCCATGCGAGCAGTCCGATTGGGAGCAGCCGATTCGAAGATTTTAAGGACGAGCAGGTGCAACAGGCCACCATGCGGCATCTTCGGCCTTATATGGAAGACGGAGCCTTGGTGGTCATCGGTGGGGACGGGAGTCTTCGAGGCGCGCGGGCGCTCTACGAAGGATTTGGGGTTCAGGCAGTAGGGATTCCTGGCACGATCGACAATAATATCGCGGGAACGACCTCCCTGGGTTTTCATTCGGCCGTGTCTCTGGCGAATCAATCCATCGAGTCGCTGAAAGCCACCAGTTCCGCCATGGGCAGTGTCTTTTTCGTCGAGATTATGGGGGCGGGGTCCGGCCACCTCGCCCTCGCCTGTGCGTATCAGGCCAGAGCCGAAGGCCTCTTGGTCAACGAGCATCCCGATCCCGACGCATATATCGACGACTTCATCCTGGGCACGCTCAACCGCACTTTTGGCGTCCCGAACAAAAGCCATCTGTTTGTGGTGGCGGAACAGACGCCCCATCGCCATCACCCGGATGGCGGCGTGCGAGGTCTTGTCGAGTATGTCGCCAGCACGCTCACCACGTGGCCACAGTTTCAGGCACGCCCCGGTGAATATCGCCTCGCCCCTACAACCAAAGCCACGATCCTCGGGCACACGCTGCGGGGGGCACCCCCGACCCCCGAGGACAAGACCATCGGACAAGATCTGGCCTATGAAGCGATTCGCCGTCTTGTCAAGGAGCCGGAGCGGGTAGTCGGGTGCATGTTGGCCTATCGCGGGCCAGGCACCATCGAGGCGATCCCACTCCACGCTGTGGCCCCGAAGCAGTTCGACTGGGAGATCTTTGCCCGAATGCACGGAAGCGAGCTGCCGTAGTGGGATGAATGGAGTGTGGTTACTCATCGTGATGGGGCGACTCGATCATAGATGAACCGGGCGTCTTGCGTCTGAAACGGCGGTTGCATTGTGGGCCTAGAGGTCGTTTGCTAGAATGGCATCCCCGGATGTCACTGCGAGCAGAGCGGGAAAAGTGGGACGCGAGCAACGTGTGGATCCGAAGTTCCGAGCACCTCGAACTTCGGACCTCGAACCCTCGCTCGTCCCGTCTGTCTCTCGCGACGTATATCCCGATCGACCAATATCCAGCGACAGCATTGTCTATGCGTAAAGCCAAAATCGTGTGCACTATTGGCCCCGCCAGCGATTCACCCACCGTGCTGGACCAGTTAATTGAGAGCGGCATGGACGCAGCGCGACTCAATTTTTCTCATGGGACCCACGAGTCGCATGCGCGTGCGGTCAAGGCCATTCGCGAAGCAGCGGGTCGTCGGCGCGTGGCGGTTGCGATCATCCAGGACCTGCAAGGACCCAGGATCCGTGTTGGGGAAATCGATGAGGACGGGCTCGATCTGGTTGCCGGCCAGACTGTGAGGCTCGTGACGACTCTGCTCCGGTCCGGCGGTCAACTCGGCGCAAGGTCTATCGTTCCATCCGGCATGCAGGAGATCCCGGTGACGTACCAATACCTGGTGCGGGATGTCCGGCCAGGTGCCCGCATCCTGATTGACGATGGGCTCATCGAGCTGATGGCAGATCGGATTACCGGAGGCGCCGTTGAATGCGGAGTCGTGACCGGGGGACGACTCACTTCGCACAAGGGCATGAACCTGCCTGATACCCGCATCAGTGCGCCCACTCTCACAGAAAAAGATCGGGACGATCTCCGGTTCGGTGTCGCACAGGGGGTGGACTATGTGGCCCTCTCGTTTGTCAGGGGTCACGATGACATAGTGGCCGCAAAGCAATTAGTGTCCGGATGGGGCGGGGACGTGCCGATTATCGCGAAGATCGAAAGGCCGGAAGCGGTTGAATGCTTGGACGCGATTCTTGATGAGGCGGACGGTGTGATGGTGGCGCGGGGCGATCTGGGAGTGGAGATGGGGCCTGAGGCGGTCCCGCTTCTACAGAAGCGCATCATTGCCGAAGCCAACCGCCGCCGCCGACTCGTGATCACGGCCACTCAGATGCTGGAGTCCATGACGCATCACACGCGCCCGACAAGGGCCGAAGCGTCGGATGTGGCCAACGCCGTGCTCGATGGGACTGATGCCGTCATGTTGTCCGCAGAAACGGCGATCGGACAGCATCCGGTTGAGACAGTCCGTGTCATGGACCGAATCGTTCGAGCCGCGGAGGAAGGGACTCGATCGTGGAGTAGGCGCTCCTCCGACGCGCCACAGGGGGGAGGCTCATTTCCGGAAGCCATTTGTCATTCAGCCTCTTCGGCAGCCTCAACTGTCGGGGCGAGCGCCATCGTGGCATTTAGTGAACGCGGTACGACCGCGCGTTTGCTCTCGAAGCAGCGCCCCGACGCGTCAATTATTTCATTGACCCCATTTGAATCCGTACGGCAACGGATGGCGCTGTACTGGGGTGTGATCCCTCATACGATGCGGCAGATCGCTCAAACAGATGAGCGGATCGATGAAGCGGAACGTCGCTTGAAGACTGAGGGGCTGGCGACAACGGGGCAGCGGATCGTGATTCTCTCGGGGACGAGGATCGGCCAGCCTGGGGAGACCAATTTTATGAAGTTGCACACAGTCGGTTGAGCTGAAACGGTTGAGCGGGCCCTGTGCCCGCACAAGCCTGCGGACTGAGATCTCCATTGTCGCACGTGCGCAAGGGAGGCCTACTCAGTTCCTCCGGGAGGAGTGCAGGTTGAGAGAAAAGAGCGCACGATGACACCCAATGTTATGGGGCGGCTAGTGTTTTTTCTGTGTCAGTTGCTTGTCCTGGTGTTGCTAAACGGAGATGGGCTCGCGCAGACCGGATCCCTCAAGCACTCACCGGCGGATGTGGTGAAACGATATCTGGCGCTCGATTATAAGGGAGCGCGGCTCGATGCCATGTCGTCCGAAACGGTCGAGTCCTACACGAGTTGGAATGAGGAGCCGGCGTGGGGGCATGTCGTCGTGACGCGAGGCTTTGTCGTGGCTGAGCAGTATCGCCAATGGGAGGTGGTCGATAGCCTGGAAGTCGTGATTCCAGTCACCTTTCAGGTCATAGGCTCCGTGTATCTGGAAACCGCCGGGTTCATCCAGGAGGCTGAGACAGAAGAGGTTCGATTTCGCGTGAAAGCCGTTAAGAATCGATGGAAGATTGTCGAGCCGATGCTTCCCCCTCATGTGGGACAGAAGCGGATGGCGAATTTCGTGCGCGAGGCTCGGGGGAAGGAAACCGATCCGGCAAAGCAAGACCGTCTGGGGGCGTTGCAAGACGAGTTACGAAAGGCAAAGTAATGATGGGGAAGACCTCGGTCGAGCTATTGATCTTCGATTTGGATGGGACGCTCATCGAGTCTAAATGGGACATTGCCGCGTCGGTGAACTTCACCTTGGCCGAGCTGGGGCTGCCGCAGCGGCCTATCGAGGAAATCTTTGGGTTTGTAGGGGATGGGGTGAAACAACTGTTGCGCTTGTCGATCGGCGAGGGTAGCCGAGTCACCTTCGACGAGGCGTTGCGGGTGTTCAGGAGTCAGTACTTGGCCCATTGCCTCGATCGCACGACATTCTATCCCGGTATTGGAGAGATGCTCACGCATTTCGCAGGCAAGCGGAAGGCGGTCGCCACCAACAAGTCAATCGAATACACCAATGCGATTCTCCAAGGGCTGGGAGGAAATCATTTTCAGTACGTTGTCGGAGGCGACCACGGGTTTGGGTTGAAACCGGAGCCTGGCATGCTGCTGCATGTGATGGAGCAATTACATGTGCCGAAAGAACAGACCGTGCTCGTCGGGGACAGCACCAACGACATCAACGGCGGGCATAATGCCGGAATTCGTGTCTGTGCGGTCGGGTACGGCATGGGGAATCGAAGCAAAATGGAAGCCTGCAAGCCGGATTGGTTCATCGAACGACCGGAGCAACTCATGGAGCTATTCGTATGAAAAACAGGTTGAGGCTAAGGTTGAGGTTGAGTAAAGACAGTAAAAAAAATGGTCGGTGCTTTCTGATTCTCTGTGTAATCCTTGGCCTGAACCTTAGCCTTGGCCTCGACCTGCCGCATGCGTCCTCGTTCGGGCTGGCAGATCGTGTGGTGGAACAGAAACTGGCAAATGGGCTTACCGTGCTCATGGTCGAACGGCATCAGACGCCGGTGGTCTCCCTCAACATGACCTTCGGGGTCGGGGGAGTCAACGAACAGGTGGGGCAAACCGGCCTGGCGCATCTCTATGAACATATGGCCTTCAAGGGCACAAGGACAGTTGGGACGAAGAATTACGAGAAAGAACGCCCTATTCTCGAAGAGTGGTTTCGAGTGGGGACTGAGTTGGAGCAGCGGCAACGGGAACTCGCACGGAAGAGTCAGGAGAGACCCGCCAGTTCCGAAGATCGGGCAGCCATCGAGGGGCTGCAGAAACGATTTACCGAACTACAAGATCAGGCGGGACAGTTCGTCGCGGGCAATGAGATGGCCTTACTCTACCAACGCCACGGGGGGGTCGGGCTCAATGCGGCGACCGGCAAGGACCTGACTCGCTATATGATCAACCTCCCGGCAAACCGTCTGCCTTTGTGGGCTGCGCTCGAAGCCGATCGCATGGCGTATCCAGTTCTCCGCGAATTCTACAAAGAGCGCGGAGTAGTCATGGAGGAGCGGCGATTGCGGAACGACGACAGCCCCAGCGGACTATTGTACGAAACCTTCACGTCGGCTGCCTTCCGCGCACATCCCTATGGCATTCCGACCATCGGTTGGGAGTCGGACATCCTGTCGCTTACACCGGCCGCCACCGAAGCCTTCTTCAAAGCCTACTATGGTCCCGGCAATGCGACGATTGCCATCGTGGGCGATATCAACCCGAAGGACGTCATGACGCTGATCGAGCAGACGTTCGGCACGATACCGGCCTCGCCTTCGCAGCCCCCGATCGTCACTGTTGAGCCGCCTCAACGAGGGGAGCGCCGTGTGGAGGTGGAGTTCGATGCCGAACCGTCGCTGATCATCGGGTTTCACAAGCCGGCGTTGGGCCATCCCGACGATTATGTCTTCGACGTGATCGATGCGGTGCTGAGCGACGGACTCACCTCCCGGCTCTATGTGAAGCTGGTCCGTGACAAACGGATCGCCGCCTCGGTCAACTCCGATTCCAATCATCCGGGGGTCCGTTCTCCGAATCTGTTCGTACTCAATGCCACGCCGCTTGCGCCCCATACGACAGCGGAAGTCGAAGCCGCCATCTATGCCGAGATCGAACGGCTCAAGACGGAGCCGGTTTCTGCCAAGGAGCTTGAGAAAGTGCTGAATAATCTCGATGCCGACTTGGTCCGGGCGCTTCGATCCAACGGAGGCCTGGCTTCTCAATTGGCACTCTTTCAGACGGTGGCGGGAGACTGGCGCTACGCGATAAAGTCCCGGGACAAGATTGCAGCCGTCACGCCCGCTGATATCCAGCGTGTGGCCACTGCGTATTTCACGAAATCGAACCGAACGGTGGCGACGTTGGTGAAGAAAACCGGAGAAAAAAAAGTTGCGACGGCGCCGCAGCACGAGGTGGCGCGATGATGAACGTGAAGCGTGAAACGCGAAACGTGAAACGATGGGGGTTTGTTCCGTGCTCGTTGATCATGGCGGTCACCATTCCGATGCTGGCTGCCTGTGCCGGAAGTCCGGCGTTGGGCGATCCTAGGCAGATGACGTTTAAAACGGTGGAGTTCACCCCGCCGGAACCGGATCGCGTGGTGTTCGAGAACGGGATGGTCGTCTATCTCTTGGAGGACCATGAGTTGCCCTTGATCAGCATGACTGCAACGTTGCGAACGGGCAGCTGGCTCGATCCGGCAGACAAGATCGGCCTAGCCTCGTTGACCGGTTCCGTCATGCGGACCGGCGGCGGGGACGGTTTGTCGGCCGAGCAAGTGGACGAGGAGCTCGAACAGTTCGCCGGGGGGCTCAGTGTCTCGATCGGACGGCAATCCGGTTCTGCATCGCTCGATGTGCTCAGCAAGGACTTGAAGCGGGGGCTCCAGATATTCGCTGGACTCATTCGGGCACCCGCCTTTGAGCCGGCGCGGGTTGAACTGGCTAAATTACAGGTCATTGAAGGGATTCGCCGCAGGCAAGATAACCCCGGTGCGATCGTCGGGCGTGAGTTCGTCAATCTCTTGTACGGAGAGGATCACCCGACGGCGCGCGAAAGCAGCATTGGGTCTATCACCCGTATCACCAGAGACGACCTGCTCGCCTTTCACCGGAAGACCATTCATCCGAACGGCATGATGCTGGGAGTGACGGGCGATTTCGACAAGCCCGCGATGCTGGCCCTGCTGCGCGACGTATTCGGCGATTGGAAAAAAGGCGAGGTGCCGGTGTTGACGATTGCCGACGTGCCTCAGAGCGCAACGGCGAAGCCCGTTGTTCGGTTCGTGAACAAGGAGACCTCGCAGACGCATCTCCGCCTCGGTCATTTGTCGATCAAAGAGCAGGATCCTGACTATGTGGCGTTGGCGATCGCGAACGATATTCTGGGGGGCAGTTCCTTTCGCAGCCGTCTCTTCAACGATGTGCGGACCAAGCGGGGCTTGGCCTACTCGGTCGGCAGCCGCTTGAACTCCGGGGTGCACGATCAGGGCGTTTGGCTGATGCGCGCAGAGACGAAGCTGCCGTCGACGCAAGAGGTCATCGCTCGGTTTGTCGCGAATATGGAACGAATGCGGACCGAGTTGGTGACGGACAACGAGCTGGCAGAAGCGAAAGAGGCCTATGTGAACTCGTTTGTGTTTTCCTTCGCCAGTTCGTCGGCGATCGTGGGGCGGTTGATTGGACTCGAATATGATGGGCTTCCCAAGGATTTTCTCCAGCAATTGCGTGCCCGCGTGATCGCGTTGACGAAAGAGGAAATCTTGGCGGCGGCGAAGAAACATTTCAACCCAGAGCGACTGACCATCGTCGCCGTCGGGTCCGGCGAGGCTCTGCCGAAGCTGCTGTCGGGATTCGGAGAAGTGAATGAGATCAAGCTCGCGCCGGAGAAATGATTTGAAGGAGGCTGTCATGGTGACCTATCTGATGCTCCTCAATTGGACGGATCAAGGAATTAAGAATGTGAAGGATTCGCCGAAGCGGCTGGATGGGGTGAAGAAGCTCGCGAAGGACTTGGGTGGCGAGGTCAAATCCTTCTACATGACGCTGGGGGCGTATGATCTGGTGCTCATCGTCGAGATGCCCAACAACGACAAACTGGCGAGTTTCGGCCTCAAGCTGGGATCGCTCGGCAATGTGCGGTCCACGACTCTCAGAGCCTATTCCGAGGATGACTATCGTCGCATCATTAGCGGCCTAAACTAAGATGGATGGGCGCGGCACAATCATATTAGGCAAGGGGCGAGGGGCACGAGGCTATAGGTGAAGACTTTTTTACCCCTCGCCTGAAGGGTTTCTATGCCCTTGGAAGACGATTTCTGCGACATTATCAAGAAGGCACGAACCGGCCAGGGATTTTCGGTCGGCGATGTGGCGCAGACAGCTGGATTGCCCAGTGACAATATCACAGCGCTGGAGCGTGGCGTTTGCCCACCTGATCGCAATGAAGTTCGGGCTCTGGCGGAGGCGTTAGGACTTCGTCTAGGTCCGTTGGAGCAGATCGCGATTGAGAAGTGGGAGCCGATCGCGCAACCGCCGATGGCCTGGGTGGAGAGGATACAGGGGTCGATCAATGGCTATGGCGTGCAGGGCTATGTGGTTCATGACGGCGGGGAGGCGGTGCTCATCGACACGGCGTACAATGCGCCGGCGATGATCGAGTTCTTGTCCACGCACCGTCTGAGTCTGATGGGGATTTGCCTCACGCATGGTCATGCAGACCATGCCGACGGGATTGATCAGATATTGAAGTTTCGTGAGGCGCCGGTGTATCTCGGGGCGGAGGATGTCGATCTCCTCAGCTGGCGGCCATCCGGTGCACAGCTGAAGGCACCGGAACATGGTCAGACGATTACGGTCGGGCGTCTCAGCGTCCAATGTCTCGCCACGCCGGGCCATACCCCTGGCGGGATCTGCTATCGTGTGGATGCCGAGTCGCAACGCGTCTGCTTCGTCGGCGATACGTTGTTTTCTGGATCCATTGGCCGCTCGAATCCCAGTACGTTGTATCAGACCCATCTGCGATCGGTCTGGACTCACGTACTTGGGTTGCCGCTTGAATATCGGTTGTTGCCTGGTCACGGACCGGCCACGACGGTTCGGGAAGAACGGGACCATAATCCCTTCACCACAGATTATTGAACAAGACCTATGAGTTTAGATCAGCGGAGCGATGAACAACCGATCCGCAGCGGAGACCTGCCGGTTGTGACGGGACCGTCTGAGGATCTCAGTCATCTTCCCCCAGACGATGAATTCGAAGAGACGCCCTTTTCGAAATGGATCCTGCCCATCGGCCTCTTTGTCGCGACAATCTTTACCACACTGTGGGCTGGGGCCTATCAGGCTTACAACGGGCCGATCCGTGGACCAGTGAATTTACTGCTGGAACAGCCCGATGTGCTTTGGCAGGGGATTCCCTTCGCGGCCACGCTCTTGATCATTCTGGTGACCCATGAATTCGGGCACTATGCGCTCTCCCGTATTCACAGGGTACCGGCGTCATTGCCGTTGTTTATCCCGGGCCCTCCGTATTTCATCGGCACATTCGGGGCGATCATCCGCCTGCGCGGGCCGATTGTGAATCGGCGCGCGCTGTTCGACATCGGCGTGGCCGGCCCGCTTGCCGGTTTCATCGCCGCGGTGGTGGCACTGTTCATTGGACTGAACCTCTCAACGGTCGTGGATCGGGCGGCGACCCGTGGATTGCAGTTGGGCGAACCATTGCTCTTGCAGTTCATCGCCTGGCTGGTCGTCGGATCCATTCCTCCTGAGGCTGACATTGTCTTGCACCCCATCGGGTTCGCCGCCTGGTTCGGCCTGTTTGTGACGTCGTTGAATCTCATTCCCATCGGCCAACTCGACGGCGGACATGTGGCGTACGCCCTGTGGGGCAAACGCCAACGCACGATGGCATTTGTCATGGTGCCGATCCTCATCGTGCTGGGATACGTGGGCTGGCCCGGCTGGTGGCTCTGGGCTTTCATGGCAGGACTCTGGGGTTTCGGACCCCCGCCGGTGCGGGATATTCACATTCCGTTGGGCCGAGAGCGGATTGTTGTCGGATGGATTGCATTTGCTGTGTTTGTGGTCACCTTTGCGCCTGTTCCTTTCTCCTTCCACTAGCTGCTCTAGCAGGATGCTGAAAAAGCCCGCCAGCGGCGTTCTCCCCTCGAAAGCATCCTCAACGTAGCCCAGAGGCTACGCCTCCAGTGCTTTCTTCGGCTGCGGCCTTGCTGGACGGTCTTTTTGAGCATCCTGTGCGCGGTATTTCCCTTGTCCAAGTTATGCCGACCATCGAACTACTGTTTCGGCCAGGTTAGTTTTTCCACAACCTACTGGCTCTCCTGCAAGCGAGCCATAGTCAGCGGCCTGGATCATTCCAGAGATTTTCTTGTCCGATCGCGCGCTCGGCTCTACAGTGTGGCTATGGAGCCTACTGCGACCTCGACCGTGTCGTGTCCCAAGTGCCGGGCTGACCAGCCTGACGGAGCGACGGAGTGCGTGAAGTGCGGGATCATCTTTGCAAAGTATCGGCCGCTTGTCTCGCTGCAGCAGCAGCCTGTGCTGCGAGATCGCGCTCGCTGGGTGTCCCTTGCCAAGGAGTGGCTTGTTGACTCAGATACGTCGACCGACTCGTTGACGTTCGCTGGCCGGGTCGCGGTGTTTCTGTTGCTTCTCTGGTGGGGCCGAGCATTTATTTTCACGCCGCTTGAAACCAACTACACAGGGGAATCGTTTCTTCATCTGATCAATTTGCCGTTCCACGAAGCCGGCCATCTTCTCTTTATCCCGTTGGGGCGCTTCATGACGATTCTGGGCGGGAGCCTTGGCCAGATCCTGATGCCGCTCGTCTGTCTCGGCACATTCCTCATCAAGACGCGCGACCCCTTCGGCGCCTCAGTGGCCCTCTGGTGGACGGCGGAAAGCTTCATGGACATCGCCCCCTATATCAACGATGCGCGGGAGATGGATCTCATGCTGCTTGGCGGAGTTACAGGGAAGGAAACGGATGGGCATGACTGGAACAATATCCTGACCATGTTGGATTGGCTGGAGTATGACCATCGCTTGGCTCACCTCGCCTACAACTTCGGCATTCTCCTGATGCTGGCCTCGTTTGCTTGGGGCGGGCTGCTTCTCTTAAGACACTACCGCCGGTTCTCGCCATAATCGGGCAAGGGCTTCATGCCGGTGACGCACTCACGTGGATTTGTGAAAGGTGCTCAAGTGCGAGCATCAGCGCGTGAGTTCCACTCCGGCCATGCCCGAGGGTTTGGACGGTCTGGTAGAGCTGGTGCACCAACGTAAGGCCTGGTAGTACGAGTCCCATACGTTTCGCCTCTTCCAGCGCAATGCCCATGTCCTTGATGAAATGCTCGACAAAGAATCCTGGGTCGAAGTTGCGCTGTAGAATTCTCGGCGCCAGATTGTCCAAGGTCCAACAGGCAGCTGCGCCGCCCCGGATCGATTCGAGCATGCGGTTCAGATCGAGCCCTGCCTTGTAGCCATAGAGCAGACTTTCGCAGACGCCGATCATCGTGCCGGCGATGACGATCTGGTTACAGAGTTTTGCCTGTTGCCCAGCGCCGGAGCCTCCCTGATGCACGATCTTTTTCCCCAATAGTTCGAACAGCGGCATCACAGCTTGCACGGATTTCGTGTCGCCGCCGATCATGATCGAGAGCGAGGCATTCTTCGCGCCGACGTCGCCGCCAGAGACAGGTGCGTCGATGGCCGATAGACCTTTCGCTGAGGCAGCCGCTGCAATTTCACGGCTCAATGAGGGTTGCGTCGTCGTCATGTCGATGAGGGTCATCCCAGCTCGCGCGCCGGCCAGGACTCCAGTCTCGTCGAAATAGACAGTACGCACGTCCCGAGGAAATCCGACCATCGTGATGAGGACATCGGATTCAGCCGCCACAGCGCGCGGATGCTCGGCCCATTGCGCGCCGCGATCGAGCAATGGTTGCGCCTTCGCCCGTGTGCGGCTATGCACGGTCACGCGATAGCCGGCTGTGAGCAGATGGCCACACATGGATGAACCCATCACGCCGGTGCCGATCCAGCCGATCCTTGTTGCCGTCGGGCTAGCAAGTTGAACGGTCATCGATTGCCTGCTCGTTTATTCGGCGAGCGGGGTGATCCGATCCGCTACTGCCTGAATGATGTCTTCCCGATCTCTCGCCACCTTCACCCCCTGAAAACTCAAATAGTAGCCCCCGTGACTCGGCGATTGGATCGTGGCAGTGAGTTCAATCCGTTGCCCGTCTTCGACATCGGGGTCTTTGACGATCGGGATTCCGCAACGTCCGTAGACGGCGACGTTGATCGAGGATGTTTCGTCTTCCAGGTAGAACAAATAGGCGCCGTAGCACATCGTGCCGGCTTGGAGCTTGTAGGGATCGAGCGGCGTCACATTGCGAACCGTGCCCTGCAACGTGACCTGTTTCAAATGAAACGACTTTGGCTCGTCGACGATCTCGCGAATGGTGATGGGCTCCGCGGCTGAGGCACAGGAAAAGCCGATCATAGACCACCCAAGCCAGAGGACGGCGAGGAGACTGACCAGCGTTTGTGCACGAGATGCGCTGCGGTGTGTCACGGTTCTATTTTACAGAAGGTCGTGGCAGAAGTCCCTTCCGCCTCCTCGACGAACTCGTTATAATCGGCGACCTTTCTTGGAGAATCACCCATGATCGATCGCACAAGTCTCGAACGCTATATCACAGACAGCCGCCTCCGGTTTGAAGATCTGCTGGGCCAGATGGTGGAGATTCCTTCGATCAGCATGGACCCAGCCAAGGCCCCCGACATTCTGCGCATGGCGGACTTCGCGCTGCAGGTCCTCACGGACCTGGGGGCTGAGGCGCAGGTTGTGGAGACCGGTGGCTATCCGATCGTGTCTGGCGGCTGGATGACCGGAGCCCATCATCCAACGGTCACCATCTATAACCATATGGATGTGCAGCCGGCGCAGGAGCCGGAATGGACGCAGGCGCCCTTTGCGTTCAAGAACGAGAACGGAATGTATCACGGCCGTGGCGCGACGGATGACAAGGGTCCGGCGCTCTCGGCCCTGTTCGGCGCGCGGTACGCGATCGAACAGGGAGTACCGATCAATGTTCGATTCCTCTGGGAGCTGGAGGAGGAAATTGGCAGTCCCCACTTTGCTGCTGGGCTGAAGAACCGATCGGCTATTCCACGACCGGACTCAGTCGTGGTGTCGGACACCATCTGGCTCGCAAAAGGAAAACCTGCCATGCCCTATGGTCTGCGAGGTCTGCTGGGCGCGCGTCTCACGCTTCGCACGGGAACGAAAGACGCCCATTCCGGCGTGACCGGCGGCGCAGCGCGGAATCCGCTCGCGGAACTGATCGAAGTGGCCCACGCCTGCGTCGATGCCAAGACCGGCAAGGTGAAGATTCCCGGGTTCTATCAGGATGTGGTCGAACCAACCAAAGCGGAGATCAAGAGCTTCCTTGCGTCAGGTTTCCAGGTCAAGAATTTCAAGCAGGCCTATGGATTTCAGACGCTACGCACGAACGATCCTGCCGAGATCATGCGCCGGATTTGGGCTGCGCCGACGTTTGAGGTGCACGGGTTGACTGGTGGCTATCACGGGCCTGGAGTAAAGACCATCGTGCCGGGCCATGGCGAACTGAAAGTGAGTATGAGGTTGGTGCCAAATCAAACTCCAGAGAAGGTCTTTGCATTACTCAAGCGCCACGTGGCGAAACTGAATCCGAACGTGAAAGTCGAACGGGAAGGCATGTTGCACCCTTTCAAGGGCAGCTTCGACGGGTCTTATGTTGATTGTGTGAAGCGGGCGGTGAAGGCTGGGTTTGGGAAAGAACCGGCCTTCGTCCGCGAAGGAGGATCGATCGGCGCAGTGGTCACGATGCAGAAAGCTTGGAAGGTGCCGATCCTGTTTATGGGGCTGAGCCTGCCCGAACATGGCTACCACGCACCGAACGAATACTTCGACTGGGGCCAGGCCTCAGGCGGGATGAAAGCCTTCGCGCATTATTTTGACGAGCTGGCGAAGAGGTAGGGAGTAGCCAGACTGTCCTTCTTGCTCGCAGAGAGAAGGATGGGGAACGACATCCACGCTAGTCCCGTGCTCCCGGAGCGCGCGCCCTCAGAAGGGCCTCGCTCGACGGGCGCAATGAGACCAGCATGGACGCCATTCCCCAGGAGAGAGAAATCAGCAAGTTCGGAGGGAAAATCATAGGAACGTGCTCGTTCGATGCGCGCAGTGAAGGCCAGTCTGGCCACTCCCTACCAAGAGAAAGGTGTACTGAGCATTTTTCGCTTGGCTTGCTCTCGTTCTCGATCCTTGTTACGTTCGATCAGCAATTCTGCAGTCGCTGATGTCGTGTCCTTGAGCATGCCGCACATACTTCGAACGTACTCCTTCGTGACTGGCTGAAAGAGGATGTCACTCCCACGCTCGACGAAGCACACCTTCGTGCCTGGTTTAATGCACAGTTTTCGACGAAGTCGAACTGGAATGACAATCCGACCCCGCGTTGTTACATAGACAGAATCCATAACTCCTCCGTGCTGAAAAACGTTTCCGATAGTCATGACATCTCGAAGGTTCATAGGTCCAGCCTGGCTCGGTGGTAGTGGGTCAGTTTGAATCTTTTCTCACATTAGTGACAGGAACCTTCTCAGTTCCACATTCTGCACATGTTCCCTTCAAGGACAGTACTGGAGGAGTCTCACCTGGCTTTGCCACTAAACGCTTCCAACATCCTAGGCAAATCCATTTTATATCGCCTGCTGGCATTCTTACGACTCCTTGCGCTCTTGCAACTCCCATGAGAATTCCCTCCCTTATGAGTGAAACTGACCCACTACCCTTTCCTCGGTACTGGGTCAGTTTTGATTCGCTCATTCATAAACACACTTCAGCGCGCAATCCCTGCAAACCCATACTTTCTCACCATTCCGGACTCTAATCTTATCCTTGTCTGATGGACGGGATTGCAGATTACATTTTTTGCCTCTTGGGCATATTATTTTTCTCGACACACACCTTGCACCGACCGTCACGATCTAATTCACTCTTTCGAAAACTATGTTCGCAAGCAACGCACTTTTCTGATTTTTCTCCCTCTTCCTTCACGTCGTTCTCCTTGGATGAGTTGTTGCATTCTTTTGATGGATGTCGAAGAAGTTATTGGACTTACATCGAGACAACTCGTCTCAGGTGTGGAACCTTCCTGAGCCCCAGGTAAAAATCTCTCATTTTCTCGCGGTGCTCAATTCTTCTTTCGACTCCTAGATTCCTAAGAATCTGAGTCTGTGTCTCACTATCTACGCGACCGTGTAGCTCAATGGACTTCTCTTTATTAGACATGTTTACATCAAGATATACTACTAAGCTTTTACCATAGGATATATGAGAAGATCAATTGGCGTGTAAATGTCCCGCCCCATTCTCCCCGCCAAGGCTAACCATCCACTATATGGCGCAGCGGACTTTACTCAGCACCCCTTGAAATTCTGAGCCTGACACTGTTGCGTGAGCCGCTTGGCTTCTGCAATCTGCGCGGGAGTCATCTGCTTCGCAACAATGTCTCGACTTTGTTCAACCTCCACACTATCTGCACCCTGTCGTTGATATTGCTCGACCGCGAGGTCGTACCACATATAGGCACGCACAAAATCACGGGGTACGAGGTATCCGTTGGCATACAGCCCACCGAGGACGTGCTGCGCCATCGCGTATCCCTTGTCGGCGGCTTTCTCCATCCACTGGAGTGATTTCGCCAGGTCCTGCGGCACGCCTTCACCTTTGGCATACAGCCCACCGAGGTTGTACTGCGCCACCGCGTCCCCCTGCGCAGCCGCTTTCTCATACCACTGGCGGGCTTTCGCGTAGTCCTGGGGCACGTCCTGTCCGTTGGCATACAGCATCCCGAGTATGACCTGTGCCGACGCGTCACCCTGGGCAGCGGCTTTCTCCCACCACTGCCGCGCCTTTGTATAGTCCTGGGGTACGCCCTCACCTTTGGCATTTAGATAACCGAGGAACAACTGCGTGTCCACATTGCCCAGAGCAGCGGCCTTCTCGAACCAACTCCGCGCAACCGCGTAATCCTGTGGCACGCCCTTTCCGTTGTGATACAGCCGACCGAGGCTGACCTGCGCCTCCGCATAGCCCTGCGCCGCGGCTTTCTCGAACCACTGTCGCGCTTTTGCATAGTCCTGTGGCACGCCTTTCCCGTTGGCATACAGCTTACCGAGGTTGTACTGCGCCTCCGCGTGCCCCTGCGCCGCGGCTTTCTCGAACCACTGTCGTGCCTTTGTATAGTCCTGTGGGACGCCTTCTCCTAAGACATACAGCCCACCGAGCTTGTTCTGTGCCACCGCGTCACCCCTGGCTGCCTGTGTACGCAGCGTTTGCAAGTCTGCGGCTGAGATGTCACTTGCTGGTGACGTAGATGTCTGTCCTGGAACTTGTCCGCCCTGCTGCCGCTGCATTGCTTCAAATTGTGCTTCCAGGCGTTTCAGGCGTTCCTGCTGGGCAGCCACGGCATCCCGCACACCCGCATCGAGCTGGCGCGCTGCGAGTTGTTTCCTTACCTCCGCTAAATCTACATCCCCTTTGAGTGTCAGCGTGAGCGTCATGTGCCCGTTCTCAAAACCAGCCTTTTCTTTCGTATCTTTGACTTGTATGACAGCGGCGGCAAACGAGGTGATCGTGTCTTTGGTGAGATCGAAGTTCTTCACTTCTGACGCGCTTTCAATATAGACACCCGCTTGTTCGAGGATTTTGCGTTTGGCTTCCAGCAAGCATCGCTGGCGGGCATCCTCTTTGCTGTCACGGTCGCCCAGGATATAGGTGTGCGTTGCAGTGAAGGTTTGGATTTCAGCGGAAGCAAGGGAAGGGAAAATGAGTGCGGTGAGAAGAATGATGACGGAAAGGGCGCGCATGGAGGCAGTATGACATCTTTCACGCATAATCATTCTCTCGCAAGTATTCCGCTATTCCGCAATTAGCATTGGCTTTGCTATTTTAGCTGTGGATTCTTGCACAGCGGAATACGGAACTTGCTCTCTTTGCATGACCCAAGAAGAAGTCGCCGTAAGGTCAAGCATGCGAATGGCATATCCATTTTCGGCACGAACCATGAGACATCCTAGGGTCTCCCATCCCTGGCGCTGCAAGTTGCCATTCATTGCACGTCGTAAGGCATTGCAGAGGATATCCACCAGTTGAATTCCTAAATCCTCATCTGAACTTCTGAATTGTACGTCTCCTAGGATTTTGCCAATATCCGTGTACTCAAATGGTTTTTCGTCTGTCAGGACGCCGCGCAAATGATCAGGGACCATCGCATGTACCCCTATGTACTCCTGAAATGCGCTGTAATCGGCACCACTCAGCATAGCAAGCGGTTCACGGAATGACTTGCTCATCAGAGTCGGACGCATCATCCGCAACCAGATATCCTCATACTCCGTAACTGTCCTATCCTTTGCATCTAGAACCCACCAAAAGTTTCCGAGTTCCTTTGGGCATCGCTGGACGTAATAGAGAGGCGCGTCCTGAATGACTTTTGCGAGTAGCTCTGCGCCTACAACGAATTGCACGTAGAGCGGGTTTGATAATTGCCTCAGTTTGGCTTGAGTGGCTTCTAACTCTTGCACTAAAGAGGGCTGGTGAGCGGGTGTGAGGTTCTTCGTGATATTTTGTGCTTGGATTTCTTTGTGTCTGCCAATTGCATCATCCCTCTGGAGACCCATATCAATAGTCGTTGCCTCAAAGAGGACATCATATCTTCCGAGCAACTGGATGACGCTAGAGATTTCGCGTTCATCTAATTCTTTGCCCTTTACTTCTTTTCCTTCTGCGTCCCAAACAGACTTTAGCGCCTCGAAGTTCTTCATAATCTCAACATAGTGTGAGTCAGGAATAACTAAGGCTGCGATACAACAGACAGACCATTTCTCGGTCTTGGGAACTGCGAATGGTCCGGATTCGTCAATGAAGATATGCATAGGTTTTCCAGGTCAGTGCTGGATTATAGCGATTCGACGAATCTGCTACCACTCTGTTACCAAGACAGCAAAGGCAACAGTTGGGAGAACGAGTGTAGCCAGGAGGGTCAATATGGAGAAGGTGCGCATGGTGGCGCAGTATGGCTGCACCTCTGGAGCAGTCAAGGCGGAAGGAGTAGGATCGCTGCATGGGTCCTAAACAGGCAGACGGCATTGTTGCCGTAGTATTCGTGTGAGTCGTGTCTTGCCCCACCAGAATAGTGCCCTGTTCGCGGTAGTAAGCTGTCAAAGTCACCGGTAATATCATGGAATGTCGAACTGCCAGCGCCCACGTCGTTCAGGCAGGGCGAGTGCGGCGGTTAAATGATCGAGAAAATCCTGGCGGGGTATGGTTTCGGCGCCCAGGGCCGTGACGTGTGGTGAAGATTGTTGGCAGTCCATGAGGCGAAATCCCCACGTCTGGAGTTGGCGGACCAGCGAGACCAGCGCAACCTTTGAGGCGTCAGGCACACGGGTGAACATCGACTCTGCGAAAAATGCGCCGCCCAGCGCGACGCCATAGAGCCCGCCCACCAACTGTCCTTCCTGCCAGGTTTCAACGGAATGGGCGTAGCCTTGTTCGTGTAGGTGTGTGTAGGCTGCGAGCATCTCCGTCGTGATCCAGGTGCCACCGTCGGGATATTGTGACCTTGGTCCTGCGCAATGTTGCATCACGTCGCGAAAGCACCGGTCGAGCGTGACGCTGAATAGGCCGGGACGAAGACTTCTCTTTAGGCTGCGCGAGATATGGAGTTTGTCGGGAAAGAGCACCGTTCGTGGATCAGGAGACCACCACAAGATCGGTTGATCGTCGCTGTACCAGGGAAAGATACCGTGCCGGTAGGCTTCGAGTAACCGTTCTGGTCGCAGATCGCCTCCGACAGCGAGTAGCCCCTCAGGGGTGGATAGATCAACGGGTGGGAAGCGCAGATCGGACGGGTTTGCGCTGAGCCTGAACATGGACGAGCAAGGTACGTGAAGTTGAACCAAAAGGCTACGGTCTTGCGGGTCGAACCGTCACCCTTTCTTCTCCTCCGCTTGAGCCAGCAAAGGCTGGAAGATGGGATCTGCGTCCAGCACCGCTTTCAACGATTCTGCCCCGACGAAGAAGTTCCAGATGTCCGGAGTCTGTCCGGGAATTTCAGCAAACCATCGTTTGGCTTCCGTCAGGCGCTCCATGAGCGCCCGATTGTCTCGGTCTGGGGTAAACAGCAGACTGTAGGCCTTGGTGTATTCGGCCATGAATTTATCGAGCGGCAGGTCAGCGAGGGCGAGCGCCTCGTCGGCATTCTGATAAGCGGCCCGAATATCCGAGTCGTCGAAGATGCGGTTCCAGGCCACTTTATTGATGCGCGACCAAGCCAGTTGAAGCAAGGCTTCAGCTCTGCCGGCTTTTTGGGCAGCCGGAATGGCTTTGACCAGAGATTGGTGGGTCGCGATGGAAGGTTCTTGATCGTTGTTCCAGCGTAAAGCCACGCCCAATCGAAATCGGTTATCGAGTTGCTTCGGCCGTACCTCGGCTAAGGTTTGCATGGCTGAGAGCATGCGGTACAGGTAGTCGGCGGTCGTCGGTTTGTCGAACCCACCCATTTCCATTCCTAGCGACAGATCCATGCGCACTGATTGGGAATAGATGTTCCAAAAATGCTCGTTCACCACCAAGGCAAGCGCCGGATCCCTCACCGTGAGTTTGTGGAATGGGATGGCCTCGCGCAGGACAATGGCATAGAGGTGTTGGCTCAGCACCGTGAGGGCCTCAACCTGATGGGGGTCGATGATGAGCACCCGATTCAACATGGCGACACGGTCGCGCAATTCAGGGAAAGTGGCCGCGCGAGCTGCTGCAGCGGTCAAGAGCCCCGGGCTGTCCGTCGGCCCCCACCAGACCAGCGAGTCGGGGAGCGCACGACTGGTTTCCGTGATAAACGGAATCTGTTCCTGCCTGCCGCTACCGAAAATGGAGCCGCTGGTGACGGGAAGGTTCACGACTGCTGTGTCGCCTGCGAATCCGTGTTTCTTGAGTCCAGAGAGGACAACCCACTGGGTGGTGATGTCTTTCAGCACGCGCCTGGTCCGTTTAATGGTCGTCGTCCATTTGACCGAACCAGCTGCGTAGGTCAACGGGGCTGTGAGGGGATCCTGGTAACTGATGGACAATTTCACCAAGGTCGTCGGCACCGCCACAATTGGGCCATTCGGTCGAAGGCGAAACGAGGCCGAAGGGAGTGAGGCGCTTCCGACAATGTGAGTATGGAATCCGGTTCCCGGCGGCGAAAGACCCAGCGAGTCGGTCACGAAGGCCGAGGCGGGATAGCGATTCAGGTCTTCACTGAAAAAGACCAGTTCGCCATTACTGGGCCACAAGACTTCCATGCCCACATCGCTTCTGACGAGGGTGGAGGCATGGGCCTCTCGCAGGCGCTGCCAGCAGGAGTCATAGACGGGGTCGGAGTCGGCAGGGTAGTTCTTGATTCCATGGGGGGCTGCGGCCACGACGGGATATTGGCAGGCGAAGTCGAGCTGGCCAACGCCCACCTTGTTTCCCGCTCCCATTGCTTCGGCATAACGCTGAGCCGTCGTTTCAGCAGAGGTGACAGCTTGCTTCGACTTCTTTACAGCGGCAGCGGCTAATACTGATGAGGCCTCGATCAGGGTCATCGCAGTGACAATCGTCAGGATTCCGGCGAGAAACAGGATCGTGAACCAGCCACGCTGGAGGATCTGAAGGCGCATTACTTCGTAGGCTCCTAGTATGAAGGACGAAAAGAAGGCGGTACTGTACCATGCTATTTTGATGATCTGAAAGGGGCAGGGGAAGCCGACTCATCGGCTAGCGGCAATTATTTATAAACGTTTCTGCTGCCATCGCCGATGTCCGGGCGAGAGGCGCGGGGCTAGAGGCTAGGGGCGACAGAAGGGATGTCTTTCCTCTCGCCTCGTGCCGCTTGCCCCTGGCCTGACTTCTATCTGGCTATTCGACCACGATTAGGGCCTGCATGTTGTGACCTGGCATGTCGCACAGGTAAGAGAAGGTTCCGGTATGTGCCGGTGTGAATTGAAACTCAATCAGGCCCTCAGCCGGGATGATCACCCGCTTGAGTCCGTCCGGACCGAACTCCGGGGCTCCGTTGCCCCCCACGTTGAGGTCGGCGCCGAGGAAGAGATTCTTGGCGACCACGGTATGGAGTTCCGTGTCGTAGCTGCGGAACCGTAGCAGGGTCTTGCGATCATGATGCAAGTGGACCTGCTGTGGGATGAACATCCGCGAGCGGATCTCCACGGTGATCGACTCCACCTCGGTCTCGGCTGGGAGTGCGCGAGGAGTCTGTTCAACATTGCCGTTCGTGACCGTAGAAAGGCCAATGTCGGATAGGCCCCTTGTGGGAGTTGTGAGTAGCAGGGCTAGACATATGAACCCGATAGACCTTTTCACCGTGCGTTGGCCCCATCGAGAATCGCGCGGCGCATGTTCGCCCGGTCGGCTGAGTTCAACGGTGGGACAGGATGATGTTGGCAGAGTGTGACGGTGTGCTGGAGGGAGGCGATGAAGACTTCGCAATTCGGGCAGGCTCCCAGATGCAGGCGTATTTCCCGGCAAATGTCGGAGGGGAGTTCGTCGTCGATATAGGCAGACAACTGCCGGAGCAGATCCACGCAATGGCCTTGGCCATGCGTATGGCGGTGAGACGATGGCCCGGACCGTCTCTTCGGCGCTGCTGTCTTTTTCTTGGTCATGAGCGCAAGCCTCCAGACTTGTGGTCATCGTGGTGGGTGACGCCGCGGGCGCTGAGTTCCCGCCGCACAAACAAGCGCGCTCGGTGCAGTCGCGATTTTACGGCTCGCTCATTCAAGCCCATGATGGTTCCCACTTCTTTGGCGCTCAACCCTTCCATATCGCGGAGCACCAGGGCCATCCGATATTTTTTGGGCAGTTTCTCGATCGCCTGGTCGAGGGCCTGTCTGAGCTCCTTGTTTTGCAGCGCCTCTTCGGGACTGAGCCCGTCCATCGGGATCTGGAGGCGAAACTCTCCTTCCGATGTGGGCACAAATTCATCGAGCGACAGCTCGTGTTCCGGTTCCCCTTTACGCTTGCGCCGCATCCGTATGCAGGCCCGTGAGGCGATGGTGTACAGCCAGGTGGAGACCCGCGCCTCGCCTCGAAAATCTTTGAGTCCTCGGTAGGCATTGAGAAACGTTTCTTGAACGAGATCCTTCGCCGACTCCGCTTCGCCGCAGAGGCGATAGGCGTACCGATAAATCAGATCGACATGGTCTCGGTACAGCCTATCAAATTCGTCAGGCTCTTGCATGGCTAGGGGTTGGGGAGGCGTTTGGGGAGTAGGGGGGCGCATGGTTGGCGCGAAGTCTAGGGGCTTGGCTGAGACCTGTCAAGCAAACCTGGCAGGATGCTGAAACAGCTCCCCAGCGGTGGTCAGGGCCGCTGTAGGTAATGGCCTGGGTTAGCGGATGTTCGAGGGACTGCGTCGTGGAGTCGGTGTCTCAGTGGGTGGAGACGTGACGGTCACATGCTCATGGTCGATATGCAACGTCAGCGGTTGTCCCACCTTCACACGAGGGACCCCGATTTTCGAGTTGAGCATGACTAGGCCGATGGGAGTGCGGACAAAGACGAAGTTGGACTTGAGCTTGGACACGGTTCCCGAGAGGCGGAGCTGCACGTCGGCGCCAAGCGGCGGGGCTTGGCTGACCTGCAGGTCGTACTGTAAATCATGCACCCCGCTGATGGTGTTCGTGTCATCGACTTCGACGGTCAGTGGATCTCCCTCGTGATAGTTGGTGAGGCGTTCTTCCTGTGTGCCGACATGGACAGTCTGGTCACCGTCAGGCCCCCACCAGCGTAACGTTCGTGGTACATCGGTCCCGGATGTCATCGGCCCGCTGAGGTAGCGATGGACCAAGGACTCGTCGTCCCTCTTGCGGATCTCGACAACGAAATGGCGCTCGTGCACCCAAAACCGTACTTCCTGCGAGGCCTTGAGGTCCTTCAGCGTTGTTTTGGAGGTGAGGGTCAGCAGCCCGACCGGGGTTTTGAGAAAGACGATCCCGGCCTTGGTTCGCCATACTGATCCCCGTAACTGTATGAAGGGATCAATCGTGACTGGGTCAACGGCGGTAGGAGTTGGAGCAGGGGTATCAGTGGTTTGGGGTGAGAGCGGTTCTGTCGGTACAGGTGGGTCCTCGGCACACACTGATCCCAGGAGGCTGAGGATGACTGCCCCGGCGCAAAGAATTTCAATCGCACCCAGCCGCAGCTTGCGAAAAAATGAATCGCGCATCCCGGAGGTTTGCGGATCGTCATGAGCCGCAGGGGGATACGTCTTTGTATGGATGAAATGACACATCAGCCTGTGCGAATAGCATGATGCTTTCGAGGAGTCAAGGCGAAAGCCGCTATAGCAATGATTTGGAGCGCGATGCCCCTACGAAATCGAGCTATTGCTAGGAACCTGTACATCGGCCGGCGGATAGCGGTGCTGCGAATCTGTGGATATGCAAGGAGTGGAGGGCAGTCGGTCGAGGGTCAGGATAATCCGGATCTCACGGCCAGATGAATTTGGCACCCCGAATCCTGTGAGCAGGAGGGATGGTGTGACCATGTGACAGATGCGGCGCATTTCGAATTGCGCCCAGTCCTGTGCTTCGATTCGCCGTCGGAGCTGTGCCAGCACGTCGTAACAGAATTCCGTGAGGATGGATGGCATGGATTCGGGCGCCATCTGCGGCCAGCGCTCATGGGATGTGCCGAACAACGCCATCAGTGCATGGGCCGGTCCATTCATGTGCAAGATGCGAGCGGATGAGGAGAACACGATCATGCCCGAGTCGGGGGAAGAGAGGAGGGGTTGTGGCATCGCAGATGTTCCGTGCGTAGCCGTCTCCTCTGCTGTGGAGGCAGCATTCTGCGAGGAGTTGGTTTGGTTTTGTGGAGATGGTTGCGGCACGCGTGTCCTTTTAGGGAAATGGTCTTCGGACTGTGCAAGAGTCGCACCGAAGCGATAGGTGTAGGAATCGTGATTATCCCACGAATACCGACTACAACGTGACGCTTTGAACCAGGTTGTGTACAAAGACGGTGTCGGAGTGGCAGAAGTTGAACCAGTTACTTTTTGCGAACCAGCATACGAATCGGAGTTCCCTCGAATCCATATTCGTCACGGAGTTGGTTCTCGAGAAAGCGGAGGTAGGCGGGCGTGATGTTGTCCGGGTGGCCGACAAACAAGGCAAAGACCGGCGGTTGTGTCGCGACCTGGGTCATGAAGGCAGACTTGGTGATCTTCGTCGGCTTGCCTTTGCGCACTGGGAGGGGATGGGTGGCGAGGATCTCCTGAAGGAACTTGTTCAACGCTCCGGTCGGAATCCGTTTTGAAAAGGCCGCGAATACTCTGTCAATGGTAGGAAAGAGCTGACCAAGCGAGTCAGGATGGGCTGCGGATGCGAAGAGGACCGGTGCCCAGGTCAGAAAGGGAAAGCGCCGCCGCAGTTCCAGTTCAACCTCTTGCCGGGCCTGGCTATCGCCTTCACGAAGGTCCCATTTATTCACCAGCAGGAAGCAGGCCCGTCCTTGCTTGATGATGATCCCCGCGATCTTGGTATCCTGCTCAGTCACGCCTTCTACGGAATCGAGTAGCAATATCCCGAGGTCGGACCGGCCGATGGCCAAATGCGATCGGACCACGCTGTAGCCTTCGATCCCCCGGTCGATCTTTCCGCGCCGGCGAATACCGGCAGTATCGGTGAAGAGATACCGTCGGCCCTGATGGAGGGCGATCGAATCGATCGAGTCCCTGGTAGTTCCCGGCACATCGCTGACCACCACTCGATCCTCCCCCAGCACCGCATTCACCAGCGTGGATTTGCCGACATTCGGCCGTCCCACGACGGCAATGCGGGGCATTGTCGTCTGCTCAGGGTTCTCATCTGGGTCTGGAAGGAGCGGATAGATGGCATCCAAAAGTTCGGAGACACCGATGCCGTGTTCTGCAGAGATTGGATAGAGCGTATCGGTACCCAATTGATAGAAATCTGCCACGAGCGTTTCGACCTTGGGCGTGTCGATCTTGTTTATCACGACAAACAACGGCTTTGGCGTTCCGCGCAAGAGACGGACCACTTCCTGGTCCGGGGTTGTTAGTCCGGTCCGGCCGTCCATCAGCAGGATCAATATGTCCGCTTCCGCAATCGCGAGCTCCGATTGACGTTTGATGAGGGCCAGCATGCCTTCCGAGGCGGACGGGTCCAGGCCCCCTGTATCCACCAGGCGGAATGGCCGATTCCGATAGGTGGCGTCGGCGTAGTTACGATCCCTGGTGACACCTGGAACATCGTCCACAATAGCCGTTCGCTTGCCGAGCATGCGATTAAAGAGCGTTGACTTGCCGACATTGGGGCGACCGATAATGGCCACCACAGGAACTTGTGACGAGTGATCGGTGATGAGTGATGAGTTGGAAGTCATGAGGTTGACCGGGACCAATGAACAATTAAAATCGTGACCGTATCATACAGGTTTTCACAAACACAACGAGCCTCACTGCGTCAGCATGGTTCATGTATACTGGTGATCCGATGACTGATCACCCATCACCCATCACCCATCACCCTCTGGACTGGGACGAGATCGACGACGTCCTCCTCGACATGGACGGGACTCTGCTCGACCGCCATTTCGACAATTTCTTTTTCGAAGAGGAGTTGCCGCGCCGTTATGCCGCGCTCCACGGTCTACAGCTCGGAGAGTCTCGCGACAGATTGATGGCGATGTACCGCTCGGTCGAAGGTGAATTGGCCTGGACCGATCTGCATTATTGGACGCAGCGAGTGGGAATCGATGTCGTGGCGTTGCATCGTGAATTGGATCACATGATCGGGTTCCTGCCGGGGGCAGAAGAATTCCTGTGCTACCTTCGCCAGCTTGGGAAGCGCGTGACGATTGTGACGAACGCGCACGAGGCGGGTGTGTCGGTGAAAGTCTCCAAGACCGGACTCGATCGGCACGTCGAGAGAATCGTGAATGCGTTTGAAGTGGGGTATCTAAAAATGCGTCCGGAATATTGGCCCAATTGTCGGCGGTTGCTGGGATTCGATCCGACAAGGTCTCTCTATATGGACGATGACGAGGGCTGTCTGATAGCGGCAAAACAATTCGGCGTCGCCCACCTCATTCATAGTGCCAAGTCGAGTTCTCAGCTGCCTCCAGCCCCGCTCACTCAGTTCGTCTCGGTGACCAGTTTTTCTTCACTCCTCAACGGGCGGCCTGTGATCTAGCAGGCCGGAGAAAACTATTTTGACATGCGAGAACCTCGATGGCCCGCCCGTGCGGCACAACAGAAGTACCCTACCGAAGATTGCTCAAAAAGGCCGCTCAGCAAGGCCGCAGCGAGTGAAGTAGGCTGAGGTCGAGGTCAAGGTTGAGCGAAAATCACATTCTCTTTATTTCAACCTTAGCCTGAACCTCAACCTTCTCCGTGCTGGCGTACTGTTTCAGCATTCTACTAGTCCGGTCGGGTTGCTGTACCCTTGTACATCTCGCCGCCGAGTCTAGGCACACTCTGCATCAGGAACCGATCCAACCGCGTCACCGCGAGCCCCGCCTGTTCGATGAGCTGATCAATCTTCCGGTTCAGATTGCAGCCACAGCCGATGATATTCTGAATGGGATTCAGCCGGTCCTGCCATGCCGCGACTTTATTATCCTCGCTCCGGCCATGTTCTAGAAACAGAAACATTCCATCAGGCTTGAGGACTCGACGGACTTCTCGGAGTGCCTTAACCGGATCGGGAATGGTACAGAGAGTCCATGTGCTGACGACGAAATCGAAGGATCGGTCGTCATAGGGCAATGACTCAGCGGTGACATGCTGGATGCGAACGGGGAAGGACCGACTGGTACTACGTTCCATGACGATCTTGGGAAGAAGATTGGCTGGGTCGACGGCGTGGAGCCGCGTAATGGTCTTGGGGTAATGCGGCAGGTTCAGCCCGGTTCCAATTCCCAGTTCCAGCACCTCACCGTGGAGACCAGAGAGCAAATCCGTGCGCAAGCGACGGAATTCTTCTCTCGCCATGACCCAATCCATGAGGCGGGGGAAAATCTGTGTGGCGTAGAGTCCCATCGCAGCGCGCAGTATAGCAAATACCGCGTAAGGCAGAGCCTCAGAATCTTGTGACCCCAAGGGGGCTATGTTAGAGTCTTTTCTCTTTTTTGAGACGAGTGCGATTCAGTGTCAGTATGAGCAAGACCTACGATCATCACGCCCTCGAAGCGAAGTGGCAGGCCTACTGGGAGCAGCACCGGACCTTCCGTGTCGCTGACGACCGGGCCAAGCCAAAATTCTACTGCCTCGACATGTTCCCCTATCCATCCGGCTCTGGCCTCCACGTCGGCCATCTTGAAGGCTATACCGCGACGGATATCGTGTCCCGCTACAAACGCATGAGGGGCTTCAATGTCCTGCATCCGATGGGGTGGGATGCGTTCGGACTGCCCGCTGAGCAATACGCCGTGAAGACGGGCGTCCATCCTGCCATCACGACAGCCCAGAACATCGCGACCTTCAAACGTCAGATGAAGCGTGTCGGTCTGTCCTACGACTGGGAACGTGAGATCAGCACGATCGACCCTGAGTATTATCGCTGGACGCAGTGGATCTTCCTGAAACTGTTCGAACGAGGGTTGGCCTATGTGGCGGAAGTGCCAGTGAACTGGTGTCCGGCGCTGGGGACGGTGCTGGCCAATGAAGAAATTATCGATGGGAAGAGCGAAGTCGGCGGGTTCGATGTGGTGCGCAAGCCGATGCGCCAATGGGTGTTGAAGATCACGGCGTATGCCGATCGGCTTCTCGAAGACTTGAAGCTGGTCGAATGGCCGGCCAGCACGTTGGAGATGCAGAAGAATTGGATCGGCCGATCGATCGGCGCGGAAGTCGAGTTCGATCTGGCCGGCGCCCCCGGTACGGTTCGGATCTTTACGACGAGGCCCGATACCTTGTTCGGCGCGACCTATATGGTGCTGGCGCCTGAGCATCCGCTAGTGGCAGTTGCCACAACTGCCGACCGGCGTATCGAGGTCACCGCCTATCGCGAGGCGGCGGCCAGAAAAAGCGATCTCCAACGGCAGGAACTTGAAAAGGAAAAGAGCGGGGTCTTCACTGGCGGCTATGCGGTGAATCCGGTGAACAACGAGCCGTTGCCTATTTGGATTGCCGACTACGTGTTGATGGGCTACGGGACCGGGGCCATTATGGCTGTGCCAGCGCACGACGAGCGCGACTGGGCCTTTGCGAAGACCTATGCCTTGCCGATCCAAGAAGTGATCGCGGGTGGTCAGGTTGAACATGAGGCCTTCGTCGCGACCAACAAGGGGACCGTCGTTAATTCCACGACGCCGGACGGGAGCTTTACCATCAATGGGCTGACACCGGATGACGCAATTCCGAAAATCACAGCCTGGTTGGAATCGCAGGGCAAGGGCCGGAAGGCCGTGAACTACAAATTGCGGGATTGGCTGTTTGCCCGCCAACGGTATTGGGGCGAGCCCTTTCCAATTGTGTGGGTCGATGGCCAGGCTCTTTCGATTCCGGAAGAGCAGCTGCCGCTGCTGTTGCCGGAGACCAATAACTTCAAACCGTCCGGGAGCGGCGAAAGCCCGCTCGCAAATTTAACCGACTGGCTGACGACCACCGACCCGATCAGTGGGGCGCGGGCGCGCCGTGAAACCAACACGATGCCTCAGTGGGCCGGCTCCTGCTGGTACTACCTTCGATTTATTGATCCGAAGAATCAAGAACAGCTCATTGATCCGGCAAAAGAGCGCTATTGGATGCCGGTGGATCTGTACATCGGCGGCAGCGAACATGCCGTGCTGCATTTGCTCTACGCGCGGTTTTGGCACAAGATTCTGTACGACATTGGGGTGGTCAGTACACTGGAGCCATTCAAGAAACTGGTGCATCAAGGGATTGTGCTGGGAGAAGACAACCAGAAGATGTCGAAATCCCGCGGCAACGTCGTGAATCCCGACGAGATGATGGACCAGTTTGGGGCTGATGCAGTGCGGCTCTACGAAATGTTCATGGGCCCGCTGGAGGCCGTGAAGCCCTGGAGTACGAGGGGCGTAGAAGGGGTCACGCGGTTTCTCGAACGAGCCTGGAGGCTCATGGTCAACGAAGAAGGCCGGCTCTTAAGCGCCGTGGTGGAGACGGTTCCTACTCTCGAACATCAGCGGTTGCTCCATCAGACGATCAAGAAGGTGACGGAGGATATCGAAGCCTTGCGGTTCAATACCGCAATCTCCCAGATGATGGTCTTTACGAACGAGATGACAAAGACCGAGCAGCGCTCACGGGCCTTGCTTGAGCCATTTGTTCTTCTTCTGGCGCCCTTCGCGCCCCATTTGTCGGAAGAATTGTGGGCGATGTTGGGTCACCAGCCGAGCATCTCTCAGCAGCCTTGGCCGGTCTTCGATCCGGTGCTGACCGTCAGCGATCGATTGACCATCCCGATCCAGGTAAATGGAAAGTTGCGGGCCAAACTCGACGTGGGGGTCGATGCCACTCGCGAGCAGGTCGAAGAGCTGGCTCGTACGCAGACCACGGAGTGGCTGCAGGGCAAAGAGCCCAAAAAAGTGATCTATGTGGAGAAAAAGCTCATAAACTTTGTCGTCTAAGGAAGTGCTGAGTGCTGAGATCTGAGACCAAGAATGGCGCGATTTGGAACGAGAGGGCGTACCACCTTTTCATTCTCAGCACTCACGTCTCAGCGCTGTGTCTGTCCCTTGTGCTTCTGGGTGCGTGCGGCTATCAGTTTCGTGTGGAGGGAGCCGGGCCTACGATCGGAGGGACGGAGGCGACCGCCTCTCCTACATCACCGCCCCCGCGTCTGGTAGTCCAGACCTTAGAGAATAAGAGCTTTGAACCCAACCTGGAGACTCGATATACCAACTATCTGCGCCACGAGTTTTCGTCCGGCAGCGGGGCGCAGATCGTGTCAGAGACCGAGGAGGCTGATTTTGTGTTATCAGGGCAAATTCTTTCGGTCGGCATTCCGACAATCAGTTTCAACCTGGTGGCTACCTTTGAAAGCCGCGCAGAGGTTACGGTGATGGTCAAGGTGGAGGAGACCAGGACGAAACGTCTTGTGTGGACACAAACAGCGAAAGGCGCGTCGGAGTTCTACGTGACGCCCGATCTGCAATTTAACCGCGTCCTGCAGAACCGGGCTTTAGAACAAGCCGGACGTTTTATCGCCGAAGACCTGGCTTCTCGCTTTCTGCTCCAGTTGGAATCGGGGCAGATGGCAAAGCCGTCTGCTCTTCCAGCGTCGGGCAACGTAGACACCAACGTCAAGTAAATCGGATGTCCCCTATGGCCTCACCCATCTCTCATGCCCAACTCAATGCGCAGCTCGCGCAAGGAGCAGTTGCGCCGTTGTACGCGATGGTTGGCGAGGAAGACTTGCTGCGCGATATGGCCCTCGGTGCGCTGAAATCCGCGTTGTTGGGAGAGGGTGAGAGCGACTTCAATTGCGATCTGTTCTATGGAGACGATGTGAGCGGGAGAGAGATTGTCACCTGTGCTTCTGAAGTAGCCGTATTTGCAGCTCGACGAGTGGTGGTGGTGAAAGCGGCAGATAAACTTCCAGCCCGGGAGTGCGACGCGATCCTTCCCTATTTGAAGGAGCCGAATGACTCCACGTCTGTAATCTTCGTCGCGCCGAAACTTGACGGACGACTCAAGTTTTCCCAGGCCCTGGCAAAGGCCGCGGTGACGGTCGATTGCTCTCCTCTCAGAGAGGCGCAGTGGCTTCCTTGGCTCAGACAGGACGCTGAACGGGTCGGGGTTCGGCTCAACGACGAAGCGATTGATTTACTCAAAGAGGCCTGTGGTGGCTCGCTCTACTCGGTTCGGCGCGAACTGGAAAAGCTGGCTGCATATGTCTCGCCCGGTCAAGTTGTCACTGCCGGCGATGTGGCGACGTTGCGCGGAACGGAACCTGGCGCTTCGGTGTTTGATTTGACGTTGGCGATCGGCGGGAAAAACCGCGGGCGGGTGTTGGCGATCCTGGCCAGGAATCTGGAAGCGGGGGAGGCTCCATTGAGAATCCTTGGCTCACTGGCCTGGCAATATCGGAGACTGTGGAAGGTCAAAGAAGTCGTACGGCAAGGGGGCCGCGAGGGGGAGGCCGCTCGGACTTTGCGCATGGATCCTTACAAGGTGCGAGCATTTCTCGAGCAATTTCCTGACGATCATTTGCATGAGGCGCTTCGGTTATTTTTGGATGCCGATGCGAAGCTGAAGGGTGGAAGTGGTGGACGTCCTGCGCGAATTCTTGAAGACGTGTTGCTGCGATTATGCGATCGCGCCCGGGACAATGCGCGGCCGCCCTCACCGAGTCGTGGCGCCGAGGTGCCGCAACCGGTGAGGGCGAGAACCATATCGAACGTGCGAACGATTACGAGCGGGAAGCAGACAAGGAGTTGACGTGGAGCGTGAGGCGAGCAATCCTGCGCGAGGCCGTATTCGGTTTCATCACACCTTTTGTCACAGCCTTGCCGAGGGCCGACGTGGCTTGGCGCAGGGATACCTTTGCATCCTCGACCTTCTTCTCGGCCACGGCCGCTTGGACTTTCTTGACCAGGCTCTTGAGGGCACCCAGCGTCGCACGGTTACGGTCGTGCCGCTTGACGGCTTGGCGGGCTCGGCGAATCGTCGATTTATGTACAACCGGCATAGTAGACTCCTCTAAATAAGAGCGCATTTGTATCACATGGTTCTCCGAAGCGTCAAGGCGAGCCATTCTTCAAAAGGACAAGCCTATGTCAACTATCATTGCCCGTGACCGCTTAATTTTGGCCCTCGACGTTCCATCAGGCAACGAAGCCGAGCGACTGCTTGATCGGGTACAGGATCAGATCGTATTTGTGAAAGTCGGACTCGAACTGTACACCGCCGCCGGACCGGACATAGTCCAACGCCTGATCACGCGAGGCATGCGGGTGTTTCTGGACCTCAAGTTCCTCGATATCGAGGAAACGGTTCGTCGGGCCACTGCGCGTGTTGCAGCGATGGGCGTGGAATTCTTAACGGTACACGCAAACCGGAAAGCGTTGGCCGCAGCCGTTCAAGGCCGCGGAGAGTCAACACTGAAACTGTTGGCCGTGACGGTGCTGACCAACTTCGACAGCCACGATCTCCGCGATATGGGCATTCAGCGGACCGTCCAGGACTTGGTCACCGCACGCGCTTTGTTAGCGTCCGAGGTGGGCTGTGACGGGGTGGTGGCCTCAGGCGAAGAGCCGGCGATCCTCCGCCCCAAGGTCGGTCCGCGATTTCTGATCGTCACACCCGGCGTACGGCCCACGGGCAGAGATGTCGATGACCATGCCAGGGCGACCACACCGACCCAGGCAATTTCGGCGGGGGCCGACTATCTGGTGGTCGGCCGACCCATCAGAGATGCTTCAGATCCCGCCGCCGCCGCCGCCGCAATCCTCACAGAAATGCAGGCGGCCTTTGATGCCAGGGGGTGAAGAGACTCAGCCGTCAAAGGTCAACAGACAATTGCTCATACTTGAAGCGGCTATTCTCCTCCGTTGACGAATGACTCATGACCGATGACTCCTCCATCGGTTGCGGCAGCGTTCTCCACTTTGTTAAGATCCCCGTTCTTCGCACAGCCTAGATGGTGGGTGTAGCTCAGCTGGTTAGAGCGCCGGATTGTGGATCCGGAGGTCGCGGGTTCGAAACCCGTCACTCACCCCATCCCCCTGGCCGACTAATCCTTATAGTTATTACGTTGATTTGTTGACGTCACGGTGGTTCACGCATTCCTAAAGAGTCCTGTCTTCGGAGAGAGTGTGGATGATGGACTTGTGGGAGGCGTGGGCCTAGCAGGCTGCGGAAAAACTATTGTGGCGCGGTGGAAATTCAATGGTCTGCACGTCTGGGACAACAGGGTACCGCCCAGCATCCTGCTAGATCAGAGCATTATTCAGGTTGCACGGATGGCTGGAGCGGAACGGATGGATCTACGGTATTCGGAAGAGTGCGGGGAGTTCCATTCTGGCGGTCGAGCTTTTCTAAGACTTCTTGCTTGAGCTTTGCGGGTTCCTCAATCCGAGTTTCGCGCTGTAGTGTCCCCAATTCCGCTGATTTTCGGGCATTCAACTCCACCATGTCTGCCTCATCCCTGACGAGGGTTGGGGTCAAGAATACGAGCAGGTTGAGCTTCACGATCTGTCGGCTTTGGAATTTGAACAGCCATCCCAAGAACGGGATATCGCCCAAGAGCGGAACTTTTCGCTCGTTGATGGTGATGTTATCCCGCACGAGCCCGCCGATGACGATGGTCTGTTGATCTTTCGCGATGGCGGTCGTTTCCATAGACCGTTTGGTCGTGGTGGGTCCGACCGGGATGCTGGCCGTCCCGCTCCCGATCGTTTGAGCCACAGCCTCCGCGATCGCGGTAACCTCCTGCTTGATTTCTAATCGGATCAGGTCGTCCTCCAAGACCTGCGGGGTAATTTCCAGTGTGACGCCGACATCCTTTCGCTCGATTGTGACAAGGGTTCCGCCCGTGATTCCCTGGGCCTGACCGGTGGGGAACGGACGATTTTCACCCACGACGATCTTGGCCTTTTGGTTATCTGCGGCGAGCACTTGGGGGGTCGACAGGACATTCGTGTCTGTGAGGCTCAGCAACAGTTGTAAGAAGGCGCGTATATTGACCGTGTTGAGGGCCGACACCGCTCCTCCAGTTCCTCCAGTTGCAGCGCCCCCAATAATGGACTGCGCGATGGTTGCTAAATTTTCTGGTGCGACATTGAATCCACCGATGCCTTGTAGTTGACCACTCTTGCCTGCGCCTATTACCTGAATAGGGTCGCTCCCGATCTGTCTGAGCCGATCGACCTCCACCTCCAAGATGACGGCTTCGACAAAGACCTGCTTCCGACGCGTATCCAAGTCTCGAATAACGGACTGCAACTTGGAGTAGGCGCTTTTTGTCGAACTGATAATGATCGAGTTCGTGGCCTTGTCCGCAAAGACCTGGACGGGGGCTTCGAATTCGCTCAAGGGCCTGAACGGTGGACGTGTGCCCGGCGCCGTCTGTGCCACGGTCTGAGATCGGGCGACGAGATTGGTCAGGATGGCGGCAAGGTCGGTCGCATTGGCATGTTTGAGTTTGTAGACGAAGGCTCCTCGTTCCGGAGGAAGATCCCCCATCGCCACGATTTGATGGACATTCTCTTTCGTGATGACAGCCAGACGACTGACTTCGAGCGCTGCCACGAACATGCTATACGCTTGGGCGTGCGTGACCTTGGTAGGGGAGTACACACTGATTTTTCCTCCGGCCTTCTTGACGACTTCGTCCAAGACAAAGTTCTTGCCGGTTAACTCGCTGATGAATCGAACAAAAACAGAGAGTTCGACATCGTTGAAGTCGAGGGAGACGCGTCCGGCGGCGTTTCCTCCGGATTCAGCCCGTAGGGTAAGAGGAAGCAGAAATCCACTCAGCACTGCCAGCAGACAGACGAGAGCGGCCTGTCTGATCCAGCTCAATTGTCCGAAGGAGAAAAAATCCATTATTCCCAAACGATGTGTATGTGGAGAGACCGGTCATCTCCCGAACCAGGTCGAGCATAAAAATGAGAACGAGGAACAAAGAACGGTACCATAAGGCTCGTCATTGGCACAACCAACCAGCGTATCTGATGCATGAGAGTTGCTACTGCAATCGCGAGCATTTCGGCTAGAGGCGAGTGGCCAGAGGCTAGGGGCGACCAGAAGGAATGTCTTTCCTCTAGCCCCTGGCCTCGCGCCCCTCGCCCGGCCCGTTGGCACGATTTCGCGACAAACCGTCATGAATAATGCGGGTTAGTCGTTCCAAGAAAAGGCTCTCTCGACGGCGATTCTAGACGGGCTTGTTCATTTTTGAAAAAGATCGAGGAGAAGGAAGAAGAAGTTGCCCCTAACACCTTAAATAATCAAAGACATCCATATTCACCGTAAAGACCATAATGGCACTAGGATTGCACGTCTCGGTCCAGTTTGCCTCCCCGCAAGATCGTGGGAAACCGAACGGAAGCGAAAACTGGTACAAAATGGCCAGGGGAGCCACTTCGTATCTTTCAATGATCTGCTAAGGTTGTAACGTGCGGACCGACAAGAAACCCCCTCAAAAAGCTATCAAGAAGACTTCCTCCCGAGTGCACAGCCGGGGTGTGGTCGGCTACAGCAAGAAAAGCGCGCTTCTCGAAGAAGCCATCACCCACATGAACGTCGGCAAGTACGGCCGGTCGTCCGCCGCATTGAAAGAGCTGCTCTCACTTGATCCTCACAATACGGAAGCCCGACGGCTCTTTGCCACGCTACATCTACGACTAGGCAGCCTTGTCACGGCTCGGCAAGCATTTGAGTCCCTCGCCAATGAAGCGATCGGGCGACAAGATTTATGGCTGGCTGAATCCTTGCTGCGCGAATACTTGGCTGCCGGACCCCGTTGTATCCCGTTCCTCGAGCTCTTGGCACAGGTGTATGAGGAAAAAGGGGATGCCATGGCTGCGGTGGACGAACTGGGTAAGGCCATCGGCATTCTTATCGAGGATCCAGACTCTGAAAACCTCAAGAAACCCTCTCAGCTCTATATCAAGGTACGAGAGCTTGCTCCGGCAAGCCCTGTAGCCTTTCAGTTTGCCTCTCACTTTGACATACAAACAGGCGAGCTACTTGTGTCCCAGCCGGTGGCTCCTGCCGATGTGACGTCACTGGAAGTCGATGCCTCGCACCCACAGGGTAAACCCCTCGCCACCACTGAAGAAGCTAGGACTTCTGATGTGATGCCGTGGGAACAGTTCGATGAGGCTTCCCCGAATCATGAAACTCCGCCACCCACTTCGTCGAATCCCGTCATCGAATCGCTCGACGTTCCGGATGTTTTGATAGACCCGGCGCCGGTCGGTTTGGTTCGAGAGGAATTGGAGCTTCCATCGTCCGAATCTACTAGGCCAATCCAGGAGACCAGTCGCCTCAACCAGGAAGTGGCACCGTCGATATTGGCCGAGCCGCCGTTTCAGTTGAATGGACATCGTGATGATGAGATGGGGGATCCGACCGTCGAACGTTCGCCCTTTGAGGAGGGACTTACTCCTAGTTCTTCAGAGGAGCACACGGGGGATGTCGAGAAAGTCAGCGGCTCTTCCGTCGGATCGCCAGGATTACCTGCTCCCATGCCCTGGGAGCAGATAGAGAACTCCACTATCAGGATTGAGGAAACGGCCTCGTTAGCTCAATCGGAGGGAGCATCCCTGTTGGGCGCTGAACCCGTTTTTGTCTCGTCCGCTACCACGCAGCCTGAATCTGTGTCGGATCAGTTGTCGAATCCTGTTCCCGTGCCGGATTTGACGGAGCCTAGCGAGTCGATCTTTACGGCAGAGCCGTCAGCGATTCCTGCGGTATTCCCAGAGCCAGAAGTCTCGACTCCGCCCGCCGCCGATTCCACGCCCAGGGTCCCATTTTCATGGAACACTGTCTTCGACGGCGCAGTGAAGTTTGTTGCAGGCACGTTGCAGTCGAGTTCGTCCGCCGCACTCTTCAAGTCAGGTGCGAGCTTACAAGATGCGAGGGAGGTAACGTCAGTTCAGCCAGAATCCCTGCCGGACTCAGAGGCCGCTTCCCCATCCATTACATCAACTACATCAACCCCAGAACCGTCTATCGCATTCAGCGATCCCGAGCCGTTGCCATCGTCTTTTCCTCCGATATTGAGTGAAGTGAGTGGATCGATTACGGAAACAACCGGGATCAGAGAGTCTGATTTGCCACAGCCAACAGCAGGTTTTCTTTCGGAAGAACCCGTACGGCCAGAGGAGCCACCGATTTTTTCGAGTGATGCCCCAAGCTCCCTCAAGGTAGACCTTCCGATGCCGCTCCTGCCGGAACCGGTCGAGCCCGCTCGTGAACCCGAACCAGTTTCAACTTCTTCTTTTATGATGCTGCAGCCCGTGGCGCTAGCTCCAGAAGCTTCCGCTCCAGAGCCTTCACGTTCATCGGTGATTCCGGAAGTACCACCTGAACCGGTTTCCACAGAGCAGCCTGAAAAACCCTTCACACTGTTGCAGGATGCTGCGGCTCCTCCGCTCTTCGCAGCGCCAAGTGATGCGCCGTCGGCATCTCCCACCGCGATGGATACGTTGTCGCATTGGAGCACTGGCGAAGCCGAGGTTCAGCCACATCGTCCGTCTGAAAAGAAACGAAATTGGGACAAGGAAAAGGGGGAGACACCAGCCGATCCAGCGGTTCCGTTACCGCTGGTTGAGGAATCTTCTACAACGGTCGCCAAGCTGTCGCGTAGTGGTGGATGGGAGTCGGCCCTCCCGGAGGTGACAGCTCCTGTCGTTGAGGCGGTAGTCCCCGTCGTGGAACAGGTTGTTCTTCAGGAAGATACGAAACCGGAGTGGGTTCGGGCGAGTGAATCGATCACGTTTGTGAATACTCCCTCACCGTCTTCCGAGACGTGGCAGGATTCCGGCGTTGAAGCCACTCACTCGACGCTAGAGCCTGCGCTCTCGGTCGCTGCATCGGCCGTTGATGTTCTTTTTGACTCAACGGGAGAGAAAAGCCAGGTTTCTACGCGGGATCGTTTGGCGTCGCCAAGACCGCGCCCTCGGTTTGCCGCGAGAGTGGCGCGGGTCCGCATTGGCATCTCGTCGTTTATCGGGTCTTGTTTTTCGACCACGCGATCGATTGTGATGTTGTGTGTGGGGTTGGCGCTCTTTTGTGTTGTGCTGGTGGCGGTCGTCATCGGGGCGGTTGGATTAGCCTGGATGGCGATGGAAACTCCTCCGTCGCCGGTCTATCAAAACCTGACAGCGAGTCCTCCACAGGTACTCACCGCTTCAACAAAAAACGGGTATTTCTTGCTGCTTGGCTTCGATGCTCCCGGGGAGCAGGATCCGCTCCAAGTGGGTTATGAGCGCAAAGTGGAAGGCGGCGATCTTCAAGCTGCGAGCGCTTGCATGCTCGGTGATGAGGGGAAAGGGCCGACGACAGGAGCTTCCGCCGACGTGGTCCGCGGTTCGTTCGCCCGTGCCGATCCGGTGGCGCAGCTGAAGCCGCAGGCGGCATCGGTACGATCATGGGTGGCTCAAGAATCGCTCGCCCTCAGGCGCTACCAACAGTGGCTGTCGATGTCGTTTGAAGATGCAGGCTACGGGCAAATCCTGAGCCCGAACTGTGCCCATATTTTGCTGGCCCATCGGTTGTACCTTGCAGAAGGATTTGCGCAGGATCTCAGCACCGGCCTCGGGCGACTTGAGAACGATATGAGGTCCTGGCGCACGGTGCTAGGGCAGTCGAAGACGTTGATGGTGAAGATGCTGGCAGCAACGGCAGTGCAAGACAATGCCGCAATCGCATCTGGGCTCTTAACCCGTCAGGATCTCGACGAGACCGCGATCGGTCGACTTGGCAAGATCGTTCGCCCTCTGGATCAAGTTGAGTTGTCACTCCGATGGCCGATGCAGAGCCATCTTGTGTGGGCGACGAAGGCCGTGACGAAGAGCCTGAAGAACGACAAGACCGACGAGCGTCCTCTGTACGTTTCCCTGGCGGCGGCAATGCCCCTTCCCGTGCAACGGCGATCCAATGCCTATGCCGACTATTACGAGGCGGCGAGCAAAGCGATGGCGGAAGGGCGTTATACCAACTTGCCGAAACCATCCAGTTTTATTCGGACTCCCGCTGTCAGCGCAGTGGACTATGTGGCGAATCCGATCGAGCACATCATCGGAATTGATCCACTCCCCTCATGGGATCCCTATGTCGGGCGAATGGTGGAGACCGATGCTCGGCTTCGTCTGGCAAGCTTGCAAGTCTGGATCAGACAGGGGGCGCAAGATGGAAATATAGTCACGCGCCTCGCAAAGGCAGGACAGGCCCACTACGATCCCTTTACCGGTCTTCCTATGTTGGTCAATCAGCAGAAGGGGCTGATCTATAGTGTCGGGCAAGACGGCAAAGATCAAGAAGGTGATCCTCAGCGCGATGTCGTCGCAACAATTCCCAAGACTCAATCGGTCGCGATCGAGAGCAGCCGCTCCGTGCCCCCGCCTCGGTCCAAGTAATCCACCGGTTCTCTCCCTTCCGCAGTCAAAAACTTCCGACTCCTTCGTCCGTTCTGGATGCTTGACACTGCCGACCGTATTCCACAGAATCACCGCACACAGTTCACGAGAATAGGCACCATGGCGTCCTTACCATCACCATTTCCACACCTTCCCTCGGCGAGGAAAGGGACCACATTTCAATCCACTATTCCGACGCAGATCGTATCGAACGAAGAATTTACTCCCTTCAGCCAGACGGCAGACCAAGCCCGCGTTGAAGCGTGTGCCAACACCCTTGCGGAACAGACAGCAGCTCGACGAGGGCTTACCCGTCGAGACTTTCTCAAGACGACCGGCGGGATGGCAGCCGCGTTACTGGCCATGAACTCGATCTTTGGAAAGTTCTTTGACATTCGTGAAATCGAACTGTTTGAAACAGCAGCCTTTGCCGAGCAGCAAGGTGCGCCCTACTTTATCTTCGATGTGCAGACGCACTACGTCGGCGCGCACTTCGATCCGACCGATGCGGAAAACAATCGAAAGGGTGCCGTGTCCAAGCAGGGGCTGCTGTCACTCAGACGATGGATACGGGAGTCAGGACTCAACCCGAAGCTCGCGGGCGATCGAGGCACCATCGACGATCTTTCATGGGAAAACTTTGTGAAAGAAGTGTTTCTCGACAGTGAGACCACCATCGGCCTCATCAGCACACCGCCGGGACCCTATCCGCACGAAGCGGTTGTGCCGCCGAATGAGATGGCCCACATCCGCGACGAGATCAATCGCCTTGCGCAGTCCCAACGAATGCTCGCACATGGATTAGCCACGCCCCAACTGGGAGTGGCCGATTTGGACTTCATGGCGATGCAGGCGGAGACGCTAAGGGTTGATGCGTGGAAGTGTTACACCGGCTCTTGTCCGAAGGGATTCGATCGTGGTTGGTGGATGGACGATGAGCAGATTGCCTATCCGATGTTGGAGCGGGCGCGCAAGCTCAACGTGAAGCGTGTCTGTGTCCACAAGGGACTTCCCCTTGGGCCAGTGCCGGACTACAACCACCCCAAGGATTTGATCAAGGCCGCAAGAGATTTTCCGGACATCGATTTCCTGGTCTATCACTCGGGGCTCAAGAGCACTTCGACGGTGGACACGGTGCTTGCAAAAACAGGTGAAATTCCCTGGACCACCGAGTTCTGCCGCATGAAGCAGGCGCAGCCTGGAATCAAGAATATCTACATGGAGCTTGGCTCAACTTTTGCGCAACTCGTCACGACCCATCCGGCGGTCTGCGCACATCTACTTGGGCAGATCATCGACGCGTTCGACGTCGATCACGTGCTCTGGGGAACGGACTCGATCTGGTATGGTTCTCCGCAATGGCAGATCGAAGCTTTTCGGCGGTTTCAGATTCCTGATCGGTTGATCGAGCAGCATCGGTACCAGCCGCTCACGCGCCAGGTGAAGGAACAGATTTTTGGGCTGAATGCGGCGCGAGTGTTTGGCGTCGATGCTAAGGCGAAGCGGAATCAGTTGCAGCAAGACGTTCTGGGGCAACTCAGAATGAGCTATCTGGAAGAAGGACCGGAGCCGAGCCGCAGAGCCTACGGCTGGGTGGTATGAGAGCCAGTATGAATAGATGGAGGACATGACGACATGAAAAGCGAAATCTTATATCCAGGTGCGTTTCCCATGGTGCGGGTGGAATTGGCGGCTGGTGAGAACATCAAAGCCGAGTCTGGCGCGATGGTGGCCTGTTCGCCGACCATCGATATAGAAAGCAAGATGGAGGGCGGCTTTCTTGGAGCCCTGTCGCGGAAGTTTCTGACGGGAGAGAAATTCTTCTTTCAGACGCTCCGTGCCAGTCGAGGCCCCGGTGAAGCATTGCTGGCTCCGACGGTCCCGGGCGAAATTGTCATCTTGGAACTCGACGGCGTGAACGATTACATGGTGCAGAAAGACGGTTTCCTTGCGGGCGCCGACGGGATCGTTATTGAAAACAAAATGCAGGGCCTGAGCCGTGGACTGCTGGGCGGAGAGGGTTTCTTCATTCTGAATATTAGCGGCAAGGGAACGCTCGTTCTGAATAGCTTCGGGGCCATTCACAAGATCGAGTTGAAGCCCAATCAGGAATATATCGTGGACAATAGCCACCTCGTGGCCTGGTCTTCCACGACCTCGTACAACATCGAAAAAGCCACCTCCGGCTGGGTCTCCAGCTTCACTTCAGGTGAAGGGTTTGTCTGCAGGTTCCGAGGGCCAGGACTCGTCTACATTCAAAGCCGGAACCCAGGCAGTTTTGGAGCGTGGATCAGGCAATTCATCCCAGTCTCCGAGTAGCGGATGCTGAAAACGCCTACGTTGTCACCCGCCCAACCCAGTCGCGCCAAGACGCGCCAGTTCCCAAGCTTCGTTCTCGGCTCGAAACAATCCTCAACGTACCCCACACGAGGAGAGAGCTGTCTTGGCAGCTCGGGGCGGGAGGGTGGAAACTACGACGCCTGCGGTTCTTTCTCGCCTGCGGCCTTGTTGGCCGACATTTTGAGCATCCGCATGGGGGCATTCGGCCTTCAATGAATCGACCATCAATCACACCATGACTCAATTCTCTCCCAATGCCCTCTGCTTCGGTGACGAGTTTTCCGCCGCCGGTGCGCCTTGTCTTGTTCAAGTCGAGGAGCATGGACTCACGGTCACTTTTGCATCTGATACTGCCGATGGCCAGCCTGAATCCGTTCCTTTTTCAAGTCTCACCGTCTCGGCGGGTGGACTCGACCACGACCAGCTTGTCGTGAAATGGGCCGGGCAAAAAGGGGAACGGACACTCTACCTAAAGAACCCTGATGTGATTCGCGCCTTCCGTCAAGCGGCGCCGGATCATTTGAGTCACTCCTTTGAACAAGCGGCGGAACGCGTCAGGCAGGTGCGCCACCGGGGTCGGCTCGTCTGGAGCCTAGTAGGCGGGGTGCTCCTGGCCACGGTGCTGGGACTTTGGTTCGGGTCCGACCTGCTCGTTGAGATTGCGGTAAGCCGGATTCCGGTAGAGTGGGAACAAAAGCTGGGAGAATCGGCCTATCGGGATTTTCTCAGCCATCAGGAAGTGATGAAAGAGGGTCCAGCGGTCGCAGCGCTGGGAGAGATGACCCAACGAATGACGGCGCAGATTCCAGATAGTCCCTACAAGTTCGAAGTGACCGTGGTGAAGAGCGACGTCGTCAATGCCTTCGCGCTGCCTGGCGGGTATGTGGTGGTGTTCACCGGGCTTATGAAAAAAGCAGAAAGCGGCGAAGAGGTGGCGGGCGTGCTGAGCCATGAATTGAACCATGTGCTCCAGCGGCATGGGCTTGAACGGATCGTAAAAAGCCTCGGACTGATGACGGTGGCGGCCATTGTGTTCGGCAATCAGCAGGGCCTCGTCGGGATGATGAAACAACTCGGGGTCGAGCTGTTCACCCTCAAGTTCGGCAGAGAGCAGGAGACCGAGGCCGACCTGACGGGATTGCAGCTGCTTCAGCGGGCAAGGATCGATCCCGCCGGCATGATCACGTTTTTTGAACGGCTCTCAGAGAAGGACCAAGGCCGGATGGAGTGGCTCTCGACGCACCCGATGAGCGCCGCTCGGGCCGAACGATTGAAAGCGGAACTCGCCGCCTTGCCGAAGAAATCGCCGGAGCCCTTTACCTTCGACTGGAAACAGGTGCAGGCAGGACTCTGATCAATTAACGAAGCGGTTCTGGCCGACCGATCGGCAAAGAACGAATGCGGACTCGCGTTTCTTCAAACACCACAACACTGCCCTGTTCGAGGGCCGCCGATATCCCGGGCAGATTGGCAACCAAGAGGGTCACTTGAGCTTCGGGACGCCGTTGTGAGGCTCTCCTAAAAAGAATCACGGAAGGCTTCGCGACTTCTCTGAGCGCAAGGAGGGTGCCGAAATCGGTATCGGCGGAAATGACGATACGGTCTTCGTGGGCAGCTCGCGCAAGAATGTCCGCGTCATCTGCCTGGTGCATTCCGTAATCTCGCACATGGGCCGCATCGTGCCCCGCCTGACGCAACCCATCCGCCACGAGCGGCGACAAGGCGTTATCCACGAGAAATTTCATGAGAGGGGCGCCAAAGGGAGCTCGCGTTCCCGGACTGCCTCAGCGGCATACCGAAGTGCTTCGCGAATATCCTCCAATTGCAGATCGGGAAACAAACGGAGGATCTCTGCGTCGGCCATGCCGTCCGCGATCATGCCGACCACGGTCGAAACAGGAATGCGCAAACCACGAATGCAAGGAACCCCTCCCATCTGTGTATGGCTGATGGTAATCCGTGTGAATGTCATATCTGTACCTCCCTCGAACAAACCGTACCATTTATTCCAAGCATACGCGAATGGGCCGATACAATCATCTGCATTGAGAGACAAGCGACCATACGGAAGAATAAATAGGAACTGTGCCACAGTGGTTGCTCCAAACTTGAGACGCTGAATCCGAGAAGCGTAGAGTTGAGCTATGGCTCAGACAAGAAGGGACATTCGGATCGGAGTGCTCGCTGATACCCATGGCCAATTCGATCCGGCTATCAGGCGACACTTCCGAGGCGTCAATCACATTCTCCATGCCGGGGACATCGGCGATCGGTCTGTGATCGAACATCTGGAGCAGATCGCTCCGGTCACTGCCGTTTCGGGGAATGCCGATGATGACCAGTGCGGGTTCCCATCCGAGGCCGTGATCGAGCTGGCAGGCCGCCGCATCGCCACCCGTCATATTTTGTACGAAGGAGGGAGACTCATGAGGGACGGACGAGCTTTTTCCCGCGCAAACAGTCGGACATCTACGTCTTAGGCCGCACATATCACCTGAAAGTTGAATGGTTGGCAAAACGCTTGTTGTTCGACCATGGTTCAACAGGCCCACAGCGACTCAACCTCCCACAGGCAGTCGAGACCCTGGCTGTAATAGACAGAAATCTCAATTCCATGATATTGAGCTGAAAAATAATCCGAGCAGAAAGCGGCCAGGAATAATCCTGGTGGTGGTCGTAGACAGTTTCGCCGAGATTAGGCAAAATCACGTGGTCCATATTCTAGAAGGGGGGATGCATGAGAACACTCGTACAGATTCAACTTGCTTTGTTGTTAGTCGGGACTCCCGTCGGGTCTGTGCTGGCGGCAGCGAATCCTGACAATGGCCCTGGCTGTGGTTTGGGCAAGCTTGCGTGGTCGGATTACAAACATCCGAAGAATATCGCTCCACAAGTGATGATGGCCACCACCAACGGCACGTTCGGCAGCCAGACGTTCGGAATCAGTTTTGGAACATCGGGCTGTACGAACGACGGACAGGTGATGGCTACACGCAAGTCAGACGTGTTTGTCGTTTCGACCTTCGAGAGCCTCGCGCAGGATATGGCGCGGGGGCAGGGCGAACATCTCGCATCACTGGCGACGATGATGGGTATTCCTGTTAAGGATCAGCCAGAATTTTTTTCTCTAGCACAGGACCGGTATCGAATCTTGATGGAGAGAGGTGAAGATTCGCCGCTGACAGTCATCAAGGCAATTCAAGAGACGGTGGTTGGACATCCATTGCTTGCCGATGTTGAGGAGAGGCCATAAGTAATTTTTCTCGACAACATTCTCTTTTTCAGCTATCTATAATGCGACCGTTGTGTCTTGCACGCAACGTGAAGTTATCCACTCATAACTAAGGAGGAGAACTTATGTCGAAGAAATTGATCATGCTGTCGGTCGCGGTGCTCTTTGGCATGCAGGCAGGCTTTGCAATGGCGGCCAATCCAGACACAGGCCCTGGCTGCGGGCTGGGCAAGCTCGCGTGGGGTGATTTTTCGCACCAGAAGAACATCGCGCCCCAGGTGTTGATGGCGACCACGAACGGTACATTCGGCAGTCAGACGTTCGGGATCAGCACGGGGACCTCAGGCTGCTCGAACGATGGGAAGGTATGGGCCGAGCAGAAGACGACGATGTTTGCTGAGCTCAATTTTGAGAATCTCTCTCAGGAAATGGCGCAGGGCCAGGGCGAGCATCTCGCATCACTCGCCACTTTGATGGGTGTGCCGGCTGAGCAACATGCGGCGTTCTTTGCCATGACTCAGGAACGGTACACTTCCTTGGTCAAGACAGGTGAAACTTCACCGGTCGCGATGGTGAAAGCAATCAACGACGCAATTGCCAAGCATCCAGTCCTTGCACAGGTTTCCTCTCGTTAATGATCAGCGCAGGGCTTCGACCTCATGGTCGAAGCCCTGCGTATTTCTGACCCGCCGCTTGTACATCGTCCTACTGCTGTTCATTCTGCTTCTTGCTCCAGCCTCGCCGGTTAATGCTGGCGAGCCTATCGAGAATGCCTATCTTATCGAACTGATCGACAAGGGTCTGGAGGCCAAGCTCGCCAGCGAGCGAGAGTGGCATCTCCTGCTCCACTATCGAAATGATCTGTTAGGCGGCCACACCAGCGAACAAGACGATCCGGGGTTTTTCATGTCGCCCAACGGGAAAACTGATCCACAGGCGGAACTCGATGCGACGCTGAAGCAGTTCTTTTCCGATGAACTTGTTGGGCGCTCCAAGCAGCCAGCTCAATGTGCGTTCATTGCCCGATATACCTGGTTGAAGCAACGCCTCGTATTCGATGAAACCCGCCTCCCGCCGATGGTCTGCGAGCGGTTCGAGCGGTGGTTTGTCGACTTTGACGTGGAGAGCGTCAGCCTCATATTTGCCTCAGGGTTCATGAACAATCCCTCATCGACGTTCGGGCACACGTTCCTTCGCATTGACCAGCGAGGACAAACAGATCAGACGCGAATTCTGGCCTATACCATCAACTACGCGGCTGAGTTGCCACCGAATACTGGTCCAGAATATGCCGTGAAAGGGATCTTCGGCGGCTATCACGGCTTTTTTTCTACTATTCCGTACTACCTCAAAGTGCAGGAGTACGGCGATATAGAGGATCGAGATATTTGGGAGTATAAACTCAATTTTACACCCGAGCAGCTCCGCCGCTTGCTGATGCACGCATGGGAGATGGGTAACGCGTACTTCGATTATTTCTTTTTCAAGGAGAACTGCTCATACCATATCCTCTCGCTAGTGGAATTCGCTGAGCCCTCCCTGCATCTGACTGATAGGTTCGCGTTCTATACGATGCCCACCGACACGATCCGGAGGCTCATGGAGACGCCCGAAGTGGCGAGCACCGTCGTGTACCGTCCGTCACGAGGCACATTAGTCCGGAAGAAGAAAGCTCTATTGCCGGACCAAGAATATACATGGCTACGACGCATGATCGTTGCGCCATCATCCGCCAAGGATCCAGAGTTTCATAGCTTACCGCCTCAGCGGCAAGCCACAGTCCTGGACATTGCATCGGACTACCTGCTCTTGAAGAGCTCCGGTGAAGGGCTCAATAACAATCCTTACCAACAGCGGAATCGTGAACTCCTTCTCGAAAGAAGCATGTTGAAAGTTCGGCCTGAGACTGTGGCGATTTCTCCGTTCACAGACCGCCCGGATTCGGGACATGGGACGTCACGGGCTAGCATTGGCATTGGGTGGCGGAACAAACAACTGTATGAAGAATTGGCGATTCGGGCCGCCTATCACGATCTACTCGATCCCCAGAAGGGCTACACGCCGGATGCCCAGATCGAAGCCCTCTCGCTGGCAGTCAGGCAGTATTCGCCGATAAGTTGGCAAGAATCGAGTTTCGAGAAGAACCTCAGTGACACGCAGCTTCGTATCGAGCGGTTTACGCTGCTCAACATGGTGTCACTCTCGCCAATGGACGGTCTTTTCCATGCTCCTTCTTGGAAATTCGGCCTCGGCATGAACACGATTCAACACAATAACTGCCGGCTCTGTAGCAACGGGTATTTCAACGGAGGGATTGGAGGTTCGGTTGAAAGTCATTGGCTCAAACGGGAACTTTTCTTTGCCTTTGCTGAGACAGAAGCCAATTACAGCGGCGCGTATAAGGAACGGCATCGTATTGGAGGCGGTGGCACAGTCGGTATGCTGAGCGACCTCACGGAGAAGTGGAAGTTGCTCGTGTCGGGAACCTATCTCCGTTATCCCTTGGGGGACAAGGGCGATGACTTCCGTTGGACCATCGGCCAGCGGTTCACGTTGCTCCAGAATCTTGCACTCCGGCTCGACTACAACCACCGCGACCATGACAATGATGTGATCTTTAGCTTTCAGGCATTCTTCTAGACTGTGCTCAAGGGGAGGTAGTTGATGCAGAAGGAAGAGGAGTGGCTGGTTGGTCTGATCGCGGTGCCGGGCGTTTGCGGATATGTTTCTCCTGTTCCTCCTGGGCCGCTTTCATCTCCGCCGACGGAGGTGGAGGAATGTAGCCGGCTATTCGAATGGCCCTATTATCGGACCCATAGACGACCTTCGTTTCTTCATCGTGTCCTTGATTGAGTTCGATTAGAGTATAGATCGGCTCTCCGAGAATACCGATGATGGTCAACCAGGCATATCCCCAGACTGTCGCCCGTCCGGCATTGACCGTATTGCCCATCTCAAACTTATATGTTGCTTCCTTTGTGCCATCAGCCAGCGATTGCTCCGAGGCAGGCGCGCCCATTTCGAACTCAACTTCTTCTCGCGTCGCCCCGACCTTAATGTAATCGAAATTGGGTTCCGGATGACCAGAAAGTGCCATCGCAATGGAGCAACCAGACAAAACCAAAATCGCATAGAGCCCACATACTGTCGTTACAATCTTGAGTATCAGTATGGCCTCCTTCCATTGACGCTTTGCACGGGCTGTAGGCGAATATAATAATGGTAAGAAGGTCTTATAGAGGAGTTGCGGAACTCTGACAAGTGAATTCTTAGGTTATCCTATCGAAGTGAAAAAAATCGCACCCCCAACAACCTCGCCCTTCCTTCCCTGGATAGGTTCGGCTATTCTTCCTCCGTGAGCATTCTTGACCAATTCTTCGTCTATCACCCTGAACCCTGGCAGGATCGGGATTGGGCTCGGCTCATCGGATTGCCTCTCGAAGAGGTCTGGTTTCAGGCTGCCGATGGGGCACGCCTCTTTGGGTGGTACGTCGAATCTTCAGCGACGAACGCCGTGGTCCTCTGGTGCCACGGCAATGCGGGCAACATCATCAACCGACTGGAGAATTTACGCGAGCTCTACCGGATCGGATTGTCTGTGTTCATTTTCGACTATCGCGGTTATGGTCGGAGCCAGGGGAAGCCGTCGGAGGAGGGGCTCTATCAGGATGCGCTGGGGGCGCACGATTATCTTACGCGAATCAGGATGATTCGCCCTGAGCGCATCGTCATCTTCGGGCGCTCGCTCGGCGCGGCTGTGGCGGGAGAGCTTGCTGTGCAGAAGCCTGCCGCGGGGCTGATTCTCGAATCATCGTTCCCGTCGATCGGATCGGTGGCCAAGTTCCATTACGGGGGGTTGCCGGTCCATTGGCTGCTCGGGGCAGACTTCACCTTGATCGACCGCCTTCCGCAGCTCTCGCTTCCAAAGCTGATCATTCACGGCGACAAAGACGACATTATCCCGCTCGAATTGGGCCGGCAGGTCTTCGAGGCGGCTAAGCCACCCAAGTCCTTCTATGTCATTGAAGGCGCCGACCATAACAACACCTACCAGGTCGGGGGCGTGGCCTATTTCAGACGGCTCGGCGACTTCATTCGGAAGGCCCTCACAGCATAGCGGAGGATCAGCTCTTTCTTAGGAGCCTGTCCGACGTTGCCTTCATAACGAGGCGAAGGGCCTGCGGCCAGATGAGCGGCGCAAGGCCCGGAAAAACCGGAGGCGTATTCGCTTCTCACGCGCGGGAGAAGCATCGGCAATGCGTTCAGAAGGAGAGGCGGGCTAGCGTACGACCGGCAGCCAGATGATTATATCCCTGAGATTGCGATCGCGGCAGCGAATCGCAAGGTGGCGAAACCGACGGATCAACTCCGGGAGTGGAAGTTCTTTGGAAAGGATCATGCCGGTATGCGATCGGCCGATTTCTTGCCAGTGGGTCGCAAGGGGTAGGAAGTCCTTGCAGTTGAAGGTAACAAGAGTTCGCTGTTCTTGCGTGGCAAACGCGAGTTGCTCCTCATCTGAGTGGCCTCGGTTTCCGGCATCTCGAGTTGTCAGACAATCGACCCCATGGTCTGCTAGAGCGGTAGCCAGGGGTACTGGAACATTTTCGTCGAGGTACAGCCGCATGCTCGATCTAAGGGTCTGAGTTTACAGGAACGGGCTAGGAGAGAGACGGAGCAGGTGGTTCGAGGGCGGCATTTTCAGCGATCTCCGCATCAATCTCTTCCCGATTATCGTAGTAATAAGAAAGTGCGTCGTAGATAGCGGCGAGGCTCAGTTGGGGATAGTAACCGAGCAACGCCTCGGGAGTTGTGCCGTGGTGCAGAACATAGACGACGATGGTCCTCACGGGAATTCGTGATCCCTCAATGCGCGGACTTCCCCCACACAGATGGGAGTCGCTGACAATGTGAGGATGCAGAACTCTTGGCATGGCATTCAGTCTAGCCGAATTGCTGCGGATGAGCAAGAATCGAGAGACTCCAGCGATTTTCTGTCGTCCCTTTGATTGATCGTATGATAGATTTCCCGTAACTACTCAGGTGTTCAGGCTGAAGGCTGAAGGCTATACATTCTCTCGCAAGGCACGAATCACGCCATTCAACACCTTCTAGGTTTCTACGACCGTGGGTTCAAGCAGAGATGAATCCTTCACTAGCAGGCTGAAGACTAAAAGCCTTCGGCCTTCAGCCTATCTGCCTGAGTAGTTACGATTTCCCTCGCCCTCCGGCACGATGGCAGCAAGGTCAAGGCGTACCAGGTTCGCAATGTCATTCTGAAGCATAGGTTGGGAGGAGTAACTGATGCATAAATACGAGGTCATTATCTATTGGAGCGAGGAGGATCAAGTGTTTATCGCTGAAGTACCTGAACTCTCGGGATGTATGGCTCACGGCTCTTCCCAAGAAGAGGCGCTTGCGAGCGCCAATCAGGCTATTCAACTCTGGATCGATACGGCGCGAGAGTTCGGCCGTCCTGTGCCTGAACCCAAAGGGCATGGCTCATGCTTGCCTAGCAGGATGCTGAAAAAGTCTGCCAGTCTCTCTTGTTCATTTGGTTTGTCTTTTTATTTGGTTGAACCAGATCAACCCTCGCTCGTCCCGCCTGTCCCGTCACAATTGCATAAAGAAGTGGTTGGAGATTGCCTCGGCATTTGGTACAGTGCGCGTCGGCTGAACGAAATCGCTTGGAAGCCAGGCAAGGGGCGAGTGGCACGAGGCGAGAGAGAAGACATTCCTTCTGGTTACCCCCTAGCCTCTCGCCCCGTGCCTCTCGCCTGAACATCGGCGATTGCAGCAGAAGTGTTCATGCGTAATGTGGGTTAAGGAGGCCGAGGTAATGATTCCCTTTCGTCTGCTGGCGTTCTGTCTGCTGGGCGTTGCGACAATGTTTGCCACTGGCTGTGCAGGGAAAGCCGGCATGGCAAAGCCACAGGGGTCGAGCGAAGAGAGGCCAGCCGCGGATCAACCTCTGGCGCAGGCTCCCTCATCGCGGCCAGAGACTCCACCGGACGAACCGCTTGATCCCTTTGCCAAGGCCGGTGAGGGAGCCGATGAGGAGTATGATCCCTGGGAACCGATGAACGCCAACATCTTCGAATTCAACCGCCAGGTCGATCGATTTGTGCTCAAGCCCGTGGCGAAGGGCTATAATTTCGTCATGCCCGACCTGGTCCAGGTCGGTGTCAGCAACATCTTTTCCAATCTCCGGTTCGCTCCCCGTTTTTTGAACAATGTGTTTCAGGGGAAGGTCAAAGGCGCCGGTATCGAGGTCGGGCGGTTCCTGATCAATAGCACGGTCGGATTGGCCGGGTTCTTCGATCTTGCGGCAAAAGTCGATCTAGTGACACCGGAAGAGGATTTTGGGCAGACGCTGGGTTTCTACGGGGTTAAGCCGGGTCCCTATCTCGTGCTCCCGTTACTTCCGCCGTTTACGGTCCGAGACTTTACCGGGTTTGTCGGGGACATCGCGCTCAATCCGATCAACTGGTTGGTCGCACCGCTCATTGAAGTCCACGGCGTCCCCTCCGTGATCGCCCACAAGAACCGTATGACGACGAGCATCATCCAGACTGGGTCCCGCGTAGGAGAGATCGTCAATGAACGGTCGCGGAATCTCGAAAAGTACCAGGGAGTCGAGGAGGCGACGCTGGATCTCTATGCCGCCGTCCGCAACGCTTATCTGCAGAAGCGTGCCCAGGCGGTTCGAGAGTGAGGCGAGGGGCACGGGGCTAGAGGCTAGAGAAGGAGGGGGAACCAGCGGGGTCTTTTCGCCGCTTGCCTCGTGCCTCTAGCCTCTCGCCTGCATCATGGAATGATGCCCAGCTCCCGACCAACGGTGGCGAAGGCGGCGCTGGCTCGCACCAGCTGTCCGTGGGTGTGGGCCGCCGACATCTGCACACGAATCCGCGCCTGACCTTCCGGCACAACCGGGTAACTGAACCCCACGACATAGATCCCTTCTTCCAACAGCCGCTCTGCCATCCTGGTGGCGAGTGAGGCGTCGCCCAACATGATCGGGATAATGGGATGCTCGCCGGGAATGAGCCGGAATCCAAGATCGGTGAGCTGCGCGCGGAAGAATGCTGCATTCTCGCGCAGCCTAGCCCGCAATTGATCGCCTTGGGCCACGAGGATCACGGCCCGTCTGGCCGCTGCAGCGATGACCGGGGGGAGCGAATTCGAAAACAAATAGGGCCGCGACCGCTGCCGCAACAGCTCGACGATTTCCTTTCGTCCGGACGTAAACCCGCCCGTCGCGCCGCCCAAGGTCTTGCCCAGCGTGCTGGTGACGATCTCGATTCGGTCGGCAACGCCGAAATGGTCCGGAGTGCCGCGCCCGTTGCGCCCGAGCACACCGGTCGCGTGACTGTCGTCCACGATTACTGCGGCATCGTACCGATCAGCCAGCTCGACGATCCGATCGAGTTTCGCGAGATCGCCATCCATGGAGAAGACCCCGTCTGTCGCGATCAGGCGAAGGCGATAGGATGTCGCGTTACGCAGCGTGGCTTCCAGGTCTGCCATATCGGAGTGCGCGTAGCGGAGCCTGGTGGCCTTGCAGAGCCGGATGCCGTCGATCAGGCTGGCGTGGTTCAAAGCGTCGCTGATGACGGCGTCTTGCTCGCCGAGTAGCACCTCAAAGAATCCGCCGTTGGCGTCGAAGCAGGAACTATAGAGGATCGTGTCCTCGGTACCCAGGAAGGTGCTGATCGTCTGTTCGAGTTGTATGTGGAGATCCTGCGTGCCGCAGATGAACCGGACGGAGGCCATGCCGTAGCCATGTTCTTGCAGCCCGGCTGCGGCGGCCAGTCTAATGTCAGGGTGGTTGGCGAGCCCCAGATAGTTGTTGGCACAAAGATTGAGGACCTCACCTTGGGCCACGCGAATCTCGGCCCCCTGAGGACCGAGGATCTGCCGTTCAGATTTGTAGAGGCCTGCCGCGCGGATTTCAGCGAGTCGCTCTGAAACAGTTTTCTTGAGTGAGTGGTAGGCCATAACACTGTTCAGGCGAGAGGCGTGGGGCGAGAGGCTAGAGGGTTTCTTTTCACACCTCTTGCCCCTAGCCCCAGGCCTCTAGCCGTTCATGGGATCAACACCACTTTCCCGCATTGGCCGGAATTGATCAACTCGAACCCCCGCGCGAAGTCTTTCATGGGAAATGTATGGGTGATCACCGGCTTGATATTGAGTCCAGCCTGGAAGAGGCCGGTCAAGCGATACCAGGTTTTGAAAAGTCGGCGGCCTGTAATGCCGTAGACGCGAATCCCCTTAAAGATAATTTCATTGGCGAGATCGCAATTGATCGGGCCGGTTGGAATGCCGAAGAGTGTCACGCGTCCACCGTTCTTTACGGCATTGAAGGCTTGATGCAGTGCCGTAGGGTTCCCCGACATTTCGAGCGAGGCGTCGACGCCTTCGCCGGCGGTGATGTCGTGAATGGCGGCGGCGATCCGGTCCGCGGTCTCGGTCTTGGCGTTGAGCAGGTGATCGGCGCCGACTTGTTTGGCCAGGTCCAGGCGGTACGCACTGACATCCGTGGCAATAATCATGGCGGCGCCGGCCGTTCGTGCGACGGCGGCCGCGAAGAGTCCGGTTGGACCACAGCCGGTGATCAAGATCGTCTGCCCTGTGAGGTCTTCGACTAAGGCGGCATCGACGGCGTTGCCGAGCGGCTCTTGAAGGCAGGCGAGTTCGGGTGGAAGGGTGGGCGAGGTCTTCCAGAGCACAGCTTCAGGCAACGCGACATATTCCGCGAACGACCCGTCGCGATCGACGCCGAGGATGCGGTAATGCTTGCACACATGTGCTTGCCCGGTGCGGCATTGGAAACAGTGACCGCATGTGATGTGCGACTCGGCGGCGACGTAATCGCCCGCCTTGACGAGCGTGACGTCTGAACCGACCTCCACAACCTCGCCACACATTTCATGGCCAATGATTCGCGGCGGGTGGATGCGGCTGTGCGCCCAGGGATCCCAATTGTAAATATGGGCGTCCGTCCCGCAGAGAGAGGTGGCGGTGACACGGATGACGGCCTCGGTAGAGCCCGGTTTCGGATCCGGCCTGTCGGTGGCGGTCAACCCTGGTTGTGCCGATGTCTTGACGAGCGCACGCATGAACTCATTGTATACCACGATCTCGACCCCGCCTACCCTTAATACGCAGCGAGTGAAGTAGGATGAGGCTGAGGTCAAGGTTGAGCGAAGATCAGACTCTCTTTATCTCAACCTTAGCCTAAGCCTCAACCTTCTTCGCCCTGGCGGACTGTTTCAGCAGCCTGCTAGAGAAAAAACGGGTTGCGCCAGGAGCTGCGAGATCGGTAGGATGCGACCTATGAAGGCTCTGCACCATCGAGGGCTTGCGCTATCGGCGTGTATGTATTGTGTGGCACTCGTCTGTCCCGGCCTCATCGAACCAGCGCACGCTGCTGCATCATCACCACAGAAGACGACATCTTCGTCCGGCCCCACGAAGCGGTGGGCACAGTTCGAGTTGAGCCAAGCGGGGTCGATGGGAGATCCGCAAACCGGCAAGCCTGTCACACTGACGATTGTTCTTGGAGGCGTGACAGCGGGTATGAATCCGGTGGTGGCGACCTGTGAATCGATTGCGTTTCAAGCCCAAACGGTCACGCTTGAGCCGGATGCAGAGTCGAAGGCGTTGAAGGGGACGGTGACGCTCGAACCGATTCTGATGAGTCGGACATCCGTGCCACCCAGGGCGGCGCGCGTGCAAGTGACATTTGCTCGATCCCGCCAGGACAGACTCGAACCGTTCATGCGCCGGGTCGTGTATGTGACCATGGGTCCGTTAGAGCCGGCCAAAGAGAATAGTGAATTGCCATCCATTCGTCCCGAGGAATCGCAGAGCGGGGATGTCATCTTGGATGAAGTACAGTCGGCAGTGGAACCGGTCTCGACCAGCGCCTTAGCAGAAGAAGATCTAGTTCCGTTCCCCTCCCCAGGGGAGGGGAAGGCCTACTGGCAACAGGTGAGTCACCTCATCAGCCGGAATTGGGCCCGCCAGATCCGTGGAATCCGTCGTACACCCAGCAGCGAAACGGTGAAGGTCCGTTTCAAGATGTTTTCCAACGGCCGAGCCCAGCTGATCGAGATTGAGAAAGGTTCCGGCGCGCGCGAGATCGACGAGGCCGGAATTTACGCGGTGATCAATGCCCAACCGTTCCTGCCGTTCCCCAGTGAGCTGGAAGAGGGTGTGGTGGACGTGCATGTTCGGATGCGAACCGGTAGCCGAGGGCGGTCTCGCGAAGTGCAGTCAGTCGGGAGTCGGTCAACCAGCAAGCCTGATGCATCGGGCCAGCCTTTGAAGAGGTAGGGTGCTGAGGAAAACCATTGAAGTAGGCTGAGGCCGAGGTCAAGGTTGAGCGTGACCCAGGAGGAATGATTCATGCTGAAGAAAAGAAGGCTGAGTTGGCTTGCGCTCTTCTTGTTTGGAGCCATGATCTGGTTCCCACGGGTGGTTCACGCAGAACCAGCTCGTTGGAACTTGGACACTGAACATTCGACGATCGAGTTTCGCGTCACGCATATGGTCGTGTCGAAAACCACAGGCCGGTTCACGGACTATACCGGGTTTATCGACATGGATGCCGAAGCCGGCACCGTGACGGCCATTGAGGCCACGATCAAGGCCGGGTCGATCAATACGAATCACGAAAAACGTGATACCCACATACGGAATGCCGACTTTCTCGATGTGGAACACTATCCGACAATGACCTTCAAGATGAAGACCTACAAGAAAACCGCAGAGAGCTTTATCGCGGCAGGAGACTTCACGCTACGAGGGGTGACCAAGGAAGTCACTCTGGTGGGCCGTTATAACGGGGCGACGAAGGATCCCTGGGGCAATACCAGGGCAGGCTTCAGCGCGGAGGGGAAGCTCAACCGCAAAGATTTCGGTATGATCTGGAACAAGACCTTGGATAGCGGCGGGCTCGTCGTCGGTGACGAAGTTCAGATCAGGCTCGATATCGAATGTATCAAGGCGAAATCCTAGCAGGAACGTAACTACTCAGGTAAATAGGCTGAAGGCTGAAGGCTATAAAGTATCTTGCAAAGCACGAATCAAGTCATTCAAAACCTTCTCGGTTTCTACGACTTTGGGTTCAAGCAGAGATATTTTCTTCAATAAATAGCAGGCTGAAGACTAAAAGCCTTCAGTCTTCAGCCTATTTACCTGAGTAGTTACGAGCAATCAATCATGAAGGCGATGGTTCTAGCGCGTACAGCGGACGTGGGAACCTCCCCGCTACAGTTGCGGGAGCTTCCAATACCAAAGCCAGGGCCTGGGGAGGTCTTGGTTCGCATCACTGTCTGTGGGATCTGCCGGACAGATCTTCACGTCATCGAAGGCGAGTTGGCCAACCCCACGCTTCCGCTCATTCCCGGCCACCAGGCCGTCGGGGTTGTGAGTCAGCTTGGCGCCGGCGTAAGTGAGCGGACGGTCGGCGAGCGAGTCGGGATCGCCTGGCTGCAGCATACGTGCGGTATCTGCGAATTTTGCACGAGCGGGCGCGAGAACCTGTGCGAGCGCGCCAGGTTTACCGGCTACCAGGTCGATGGTGGATATGCAGAGTATGCGCTGGTCCCGGCAGCATTTGCCTATCCGATTCCGCCGGTCTTCAGTGATGAAGAAGCGGCCCCCCTTCTCTGCGCCGGAATCATCGGCTACCGCGCGTTGCGCCTGAGCGGAATCCAGCCGGGCCAACGGCTTGGCCTCTATGGGTTCGGAGCGTCCGCACACATTGCCATTCAGATTGCTCGTCATTGGGGCTGTCAGGTCTATGTCAGCTCGTTGAAACCGGAGCACCAGCGTCTCGCGCGTGAATTGGGCGCTTTATGGGTGGGAGGGGCGACCGATAGGCCGCCGGACAAACTCCACGGCTCGATTATCTTTGCGCCGGCCGGAGAATTAGTCCCGCCGGCCTTGCGTTCATTGGAACGAGGCGGCACGCTCGCCCTCGCCGGTATTCACATGACGCCGATTCCCTCGCTCGACTACGATCGCGAGGTCTTTGGAGAGAGAGTCATTCGAAGCATCACAGCCAATACGAAGCAGGACGGCCTCGATCTCCTGCGCGAAGCGGCCGCGATTCCCATCAAACCCCACACCATTTCGTTCCCCCTCGCCGATGCCAACCGCGCATTGCAAGAGTTAAAAGCAGGACATTATTCGGGAGCCGGCGTGCTTGTCCTGTCGTAACCGATCCAGAGGAAAGTGAACATAGCTCTACGGTGGGATTTCCCGCAATGAACCAGACCCGCTTCGTTCTCTGATGTGTATGCGACTGCGTCGGGCAAGAATCCCAAGGGACCGGAGAAGGGAGCGCAGCGGAGTTTCCGTTCAGCACTCAGCGTTTGGCACGCAGTAGCGCGTGAACCTGCTCGCTGGTTTCTTTGACCAAGACGCCCATCTTCGGGTGTGACGGTTCAAGGTCGATTGGCCAATCATGGTGGCGGAGGCGTTCGCTGGCGGTGGGGCCGATGGAGGCGACGACCATCTTTCTGCAGGCCTCTTTGAACTGCGCGGCGGTACCTTCTTGTTCGAGTAACTGCATGACATGATCGACCTGCGCGGCGTTGGTAATCAGCATCACCGGAATGTTTCCCGCGATGATCTTGCCGAGGACCTGTTTCAAGGTACCCGTGTCTTCCGGGAGCGCCCAACGATAAATGGGTACAGAGAAGACTTTCGCCCCGCGCTGTTTCAGGGCCTCCAAGAGTTCCGGATTGGACGTGCCGTATTCCTGCACGGCGACGCGCAATCCCTTCACCGGACGGTACTCATCCAGCGTAGAGATCAGATCCACCCAGGTGTTCGGTTCGGGCACCGTCAGCGTTGGTTGGAAACCGAATGCCTTGAGGGCTGCGACCGGTTTGGGTCCTCGGGCAACGAGGACTGTCTGTTTGAGTGCTGCCACAATCGACGACCAGGGATAGCGCGTTTTGAGGAGATCGAACAGCGCAGTGGTGCCGACGCCGGTCAGAAGAATGAGAAGATCGACTCGCTCGGTTGTGAGTCGAACCCCAAACTTCAGCACCGCGGAATTGTCATCCAGTGGAACTTCGCGAAGGGCAGGAGTGACGAGAGGGTTTCCCCCATGGCGCTCGATGAGCCGGGTGATCTCGGCCGCCATGCGGCTCTCGAAGGCGACGACGGTCAGGCCATTGAAGCCAACGGTAGCCATTTATAGGTTCGAAGCAAAAAGGTACAGGTGGACTGTTTCTTCAAGATTGGAAGCGTAGGCATCGTACCATAATTAGCCAGGGAGGAAGTGCAGCTGTCGGCTCGACCGAGAAGGGCGAGCCACAGGGATTTTCAATTGACGGAGCCAAGGCGGCTCCCTACTATACGGACACGATTGAGGCTGACTATGAGTGCTCCGCTCCATCGAGGATTACGCCATGTGGCGCTGCGCGTCACGAACCTTGCCCGTTCTCGCACATTCTATGAACAGTTGTTGGGGATGAAGGCGGTGTGGGAGCCCGACCCCGACAACGTGTATTTCAGCTCCGGATCGGACAATTTCGCCTTACACCAGATCCCGGCGTCCGAGCTCACCGCGTTTCAACCCTTGCAGGGGCAATTGTTGGATCACATCGGCGTGATTCTTGAGAGCCCAGAAGCAGTCGACCGGATGTATCAGGAGGTCGAACCGCGTTTGTCCGAGTTGGGCGGGCGGATTGTGAAACCGCCGAAGCAGCATCGCGACGGCAGCTATTCCTTTTACTTTTCCGATCCCGACGGGATCGTTATTCAAGCGTTGTACGAACCTGCCATCAGCAAGCTGAGGTTCAGTGCTGAGACGTGAGTGCTGAGATATAGGAAGGCGATGATGGCTGAGCGAAACGCAGCAAGGCGGTTCGAGGATCTTATTGTATGGCAAAAGGCACGGGAGTTGACCAAGAAAGTGTACGAGGTAACCGGGAATGGGCACTTTGCGAGAGACTTCGGATTACGAGATCAGGTCAGACGTTCGTCGGTCTCAATCATGGCTAATATTGCCGAGGGGTTTGAGCGAGCCAGGCAAGCAGAGTTTCACCAGTTCTTGAGCATTGCCAAGTCCTCCTGCGCGGAGCTTCGCTCTCACTTGTATGTCGCGCATGACGCCAAGTACGTTGATGCCATCATGTTCAACAATCTGATGAGTCTTGCCCATGAGGTCTCACTTGTCCTCGGTGGTCTCAGATCAGCCGTCCAACGTCGTCGTGCAGAACGGGAATCACATGGTCGCTAGCTCCCACGTCTCAGCACTCAGCACTCAGCACTCATATCCATGAGCCAAATCTGGAACAGCTTACCGCGCGGACACTATCTCAGCCTCGCGCCCTGGGCCTGGGTTCAATTGGAGAGCGCGGACCCTCCCGGGCCCTTTCCCTTTATTGCAGGGGTGGCGCCCGAAGTCGTCGCAAGTCTCCATGAAGCCCATGGCCTCCTCTCCAGCGCAATCGATACGGCCATCAGCGATGTCTTTTCCAAGCGGGCCCCGCTTGACGACCCCGATCGTCAACGGCGATTGGAAGATGCCTATGCGGAGGTGATCAGCGCCCGCCCCTATCTGCAGCAGCACATTCGATGTGGGCGGAGGCCGGACGGTACGTTTCAATGGGAGTTTCCGACCGACCCCACCAAGTCCGCCACGGTCACCAACGGCGGGCTCCGGATCTTCCATTCCGTGAAGCGGCAGGCGATTCCGATCGGGTTCGACCAGCGACAGATGGGACCGCTGGTGGGAAAGCTCCTGGGGTTCCTGGACGGCACGCATCAGACCGACGAAATCAACACAGTGGCGGCGACCTCGGGGCGAGATGGAGAACGATTGCTCACGCGATTGATCGAGTCCCTTCACCAGCATGAGTGCTTGGTCAGCTCGAGTACCTCCTCCGTCAGATCCCGCTGGTTCGAAACGCTGCACGATCAAGACACGGTCCATCTCGGTCATGCCGCGCTGCTGTACCGGCAACGTGACCACGCGCTGTGGTTCGATCCCTGGCTGCTCCCCTGGTTTGCGGAATCCTCCGTCCCGTCGCTGTGGGGATCGCTGTTGCCCAAACCGGCTGCCGTCTTCTTGACCCATGATCACGACGATCATGTGGATCCGCGCACGCTCTTGCACCTGCCCAAAGACACGCCGATCATTGTGCCGAGCCGAAGGAATCGGCGCACGCTCTCCTACGATTATCTATCGCTCTTGCGAGAACTGGGATTTGGCCGCGTGATCGAATTGGCGCATGGAGAACGTTGGGCCTTCGAAGGAGGGGCCGTGTACGCTATGCCGTTCTACGGCGAAGACCCCTGCGATCTGGAGATGCCGCGCAACTGCTATCTCATCGCCGATCGCGGCTATAACGTGCTCGTGCATGCGGACAGCGGGCCGACGAATAGCGGCAAGTCCGCGCTCAAGGACGGAGTGATCCAGTCGCTCGTGCAGCAGCATGGGCCGATCCCGCTGGTGTTCGCTTCGCAACAACAACTGCTCGAAGTCCGTGGCCATGCGGCTCACGCACCCCTGTCTCATCCCGGGAAATGGCTCGACGTGGGAGAAAACGGCTATCTCACGAATGCGTATCTTGCCGATGTCTGTGCGGCGGCGCAGGCCAAGCTGTTCGTGTCCTATGCCACCGGCGGCGCAGAGTGGTATCCGGACCATCTCTCGTTCATGTTCAGCCAACGGAATCCCGCCCGTACTGCGTTGTTGACGGCCCACTGGGAACGTCCGGAAACGCTCAAAGAACTTCTCGTTAAGCATGGATGCGGGTATCATTACGGTCACGCGTTGGATCTGTTTCGTCGCACGACCGACGGGCTAGTGGAATCGATGAACACAGGAGAAGCCCTGTCGCCTCTGTCGCTCTACCGGCTTGACCACGGCGATCCTCCGTTTATGAAAGCCGGCGGTCGCACCACACCATTTCGCTGAATTGACAAGGACCACTATGACGGCACGCAAAACGCGGCAAGACCCGATTCTCGTCACCGGTGTCGCCGGATTCATCGGTTTTCATACTGCGACCAGGTTGCTGGAGCGGGGCGAGCGGGTGATCGGACTCGACAACGTCAACGACTACTACGACGTGCGATTGAAGAAGGCGAGGCTGGCGAAGCTCAAGCCGTTCAAGTCGTTTTCATTCACGAAGCTCGATCTGGCCAATCGGGCCGGGATGAAGAAGTTGTTCGCGAAGCAACCGATCCGGCGCGTGGTTCATCTGGCAGCCCAAGCGGGTGTGCGCTATTCGCTGGTGAACCCGCATGCCTATACGGACAGCAACATCGAAGGGTTTCTGAACATATTGGAAGGCTGCCGGCAGGCGAAGGTCGAGCACCTCGTGTATGCCTCATCGAGCTCTGTCTACGGCGGCAATACCCAGATGCCGTTTTCGATCCACGACAACGTCGATCATCCGGTCTCTCTCTATGCGGCCAGCAAGAAAGCTAATGAACTCATGGCCCATTGCTATGCGCATCTTTATCGGATTCCCTGCACGGGGTTGCGGTTTTTTACGGTCTATGGGCCCTGGGGAAGGCCCGACATGGCGTTGTTCATTTTTACAAAGGCGATTCTGGAGGGGAAACCGATTGAGGTCTACAATCACGGAAAGATGCGCCGGGACTTTACCTATGTCGATGACATCGTCGAAGGAGTGATCCGAACCCTCGATCGCCCGGCCATGCCGAACCAAGCCTGGTCCGGTGACAGACCGGATCCCGGAACCAGCTCAGCGCCGGCCCGGATCTACAATATCGGCAATCATCAGCCGGTGGAACTGCTGCGCTTTATCGAAGTGTTGGAGCAGGCGTTAGGAAAGAAAGCGGTGAAGAAGCTGTTGCCGATTCAGCCGGGCGACGTGCCGGCGACGTATGCGGACATCGAGGATCTCACGCGGGACGTCGGGTTTGCCCCGGCGACGCCGATCGAAGAGGGTATCGCGCGGTTTGTGCAGTGGTATCGGGAATTCTACAAAAAGTAAGGGACGCCAAACCGCTCATGGCCTGACGTCCCTTTTCGAATGCGTTGATCGTCAGTTACGGACAGCCGATCGGTATAAATCCCCGCCCGAAAATTTTGGACAGTGCGACATAGCGAGCATTGTCGTAGAACGAATAGCTCGCCCCGCGTTGATTTCTCCCCGACAGGTCTCCGCCATACGAAGGGTCTGTCCCGAAAAAAAACCCGCCTCGAGTTTTCTCGTTGAGATGCATCCATTCGCCATATTTCGAACAGACTTCAGCCTGGACCGATCCCGACGAGGCAATGCTCGCATGCCAATCTTTAGCCCAATCCGGGACGGTTTGCCCCCCACCGGTCATACCGGTCTGATTGCGGTCGGCGTATGGGGGAATATCGTAGTGAGGCGCCGCGGCTACGGTGGGGCGATAGGTTGGCATGTCGTCCAGCGAGGGCACGATCGACAGTTCTTTCAGCGTCATCAGCTTGCAGCCCGGCACATCCTTGTTGGTGTAGAGGGCGCTCCCATCGGCTTGAGGGCATTCCCGCATCAGGAACGGATCGGAGGCGATCGTCGTACCGGCAAATGCCGACGTTGAGGACAGGGTGAGAAACGTTGCGGCAATCACAAGCACATGGGCGGGTTGCATAGAGCACCTCCCTTGAGACGGTGGAACAGACTGGGTTTGCATCGTCGTTCGCCTTTCTTCAGTGTACTCGCCGATGGTGCTCACAAGCTATTCTGCCAGAGCCGAGGCTGTCTATTCATCTTTCGAGGGGGGACTAGCTACCGACGGGGGGCTGGCCAGATGGCTCAGATGGCCGATTATCCGAGATCGATGGCTCAATCGATTCGGGATGTATGCCTTCTAGTTTCGGCAAGACGAGATTGGTTTCCACTGAACAAGCAGCTTTGCCTTGTTCCCTCCTCGTTGCTGGGGTATTCTCCGCCGTGAACCCGTGAAACGTGAAGCGGGACGACTCAGGTCGATAGGCTGAAGGATTTTAGACTGAAGGTTTTGATGCGAGATAATTTATCGCCTTCAGCCTGAACACCTGAGTCGTTACCACGAGATACGAATCTTTATGACTGACTACGGCGTGCTCGCAAATCTACTCGTGATCTTTACGGCGTCGATCGCCGTCGTCTTCGTATTCCATCAGTTTCGGCTTCCTTCGATCGCAGGATTTTTGGTTGCCGGCGCGCTCATCGGACCCTATGGGCTGAATCTCATCTCGGACATCGGCACGGTCCAAGCGTTGGCGGAGATCGGGATCGTGCTGCTTCTTTTCACCATCGGCATCGAATTCTCGTTGGTGCATTTGGTCTCCATGCGCCGTCTCATGTTTTTGGCCGCGCCGATCCAGGTCGGCGGCGTGCTGTTGATCGCGTGGCTCGGGGCGATGCTGGCCGGACTGTCTTGGCAGCAAGGGATGTTCTGGGGATTTCTCTTCTCCTTGAGCAGCACCGCGATCGTGTTGAAGACCTTGGCCGAACGGGGGGACAGCGACTCGATCCATGGCCGAGCCACGATCGGCATTCTCGTCTTTCAGGATTTGGCCGTCGTACCCATGATGTTGTTGACGCCGGTTCTTGGCGGCCAATCGGATGGAAGCTGGCAGGCGATTCTGCTCACCTTGGGGGAGTCGATCCTTGTCGTCGCGCTCGTCATTGCAGGCGCCTGGTATCTGGTCCCCAAGGTGTTGGGACATATTGTCCGCAGTCGCAGCCGCGAGCTGTTCTTGCTGACGATCATCGTGTCCTGTCTCGGCATCGCGTGGCTCAGCTCACTCGGCGGTCTCTCGTTGGCGTTGGGCGCGTTCATCGCCGGGTTGGTCATTTCTGAATCGGAGTACAGCCATCAGGCCATGGCCGAAGTGCTGCCGTTTCGCGACAGTTTTAACAGCCTCTTCTTCGTGTCGATCGGCATCCTCATGGACTGGCGGGTGTTGCTCGCGCATCCGTTGCCGGTGATCGGACTCCTTGTGACGGTTCTATTGGTGAAGTTTGTCGCCGGGGCTGGAGCGGTGCTGTTGGCGGAGGTTCCCCTCCGTTCGGCGATTATGGTGGGCATCGCCCTGGCCCAGGTCGGAGAGTTCAGTTTCTTGCTGGCGCAGCAAGGGCAGGAGAGCGGTTTCTTGCGAGGCGATCCGTACCAGGTCTTTCTCGCGGTCTCGGTGCTCTCCATGATCGTGACGCCCTTTCTCATGCAGTGGTCTCCGCACCTGGCCCGCCGCGTGGAAGCGTGGCAGCGGCTGCGTCATTGGCTGCCTAGCCGCACCACCGCGCACGTCCTCCAGACCGAAGGAAAGCAGATTCGGGTGAAGGGTCACGTCATTATTGTGGGGTATGGGTTGAATGGAAGGAATCTCGCACGCGTCCTCGGTGAGACGGAGATCCCGTATCTCGCCTTGGATCTCGACGGCGATACGGTCAGCCGCGAGGCGAAACACGGGGTGCCCATCTATTACGGCGATGGCACGAATCCGAATGTGCTGCGGCACATGAAGATCGAGGATGCGAAGGTGTTGGTAGTCGCCATTTCTGATCCGTTTATCACCAGGCGGGCTGTCCAGGTGGCTAAGGGACTCAACCCCAAACTCCATGTTGTCGTGCGGACTCGCTATCTGCGCGAATTGGAGGAGCTGCACCAACTCGGCGCGGATGATGTGGTGCCGGAGGAATTCGAAACCTCCATCGAGATCTTTGCCTTGGTGCTCCGCACCTATAAAATGCCGCAGGACTTTGTGACGGAAAAGGCCAAACAGATTCGCCGTGAAGGGTACGCCTTGCTTCGCCGCAGCGAGTTGCCGGAACTTGCGCATCATCTTCGTGGCGGAACCGTCGCCGATGCGGCAGTCGAAACCTGCCGCATCGACGACGATTCGCCTGCGCAGGGGAAGACGTTGGCTGAAATTGATCTCCGTCCACGCACCGGCGCTTCGGTGATCGCTTGGACGCATGCTGGAGTGACGCAAGCAAATCCGTCGGAGCATACTCGGTTAATGGCGGGCGATATTGTGGTGCTACTCGGTTCGCGTGCACAGATTCGGCAGGCGATGGGCCTCTTAGTGGACGTGCAGCGCGGGGAGTGAACTTTCGTAGGTTGCAGGGCCGGCCCAATCAAGCTACCCATTTTGTAACTACTCGGAAGGTGTTCAGGCTGAAGGTTATACATTCTCTCGCAAGGCACGAATCACGCCATTCAACACCGTCTCGGTTTCTACGGCCGTGGGTTCAAGCAGAGATGAATCCTTCATTAGCAGGCTGAAGACTAAAAACCTTCAGTCTATCTACCTGAGTAGTTCCCTATTTTCTCAGTCGGCGAATCCGTAACGGGAAGAATCCCTTTCGTCCCTCCGCCCGCCTCCCGCGCGCCGGTCTCCCCGTGCGCCCCGTTCACGGCAATCCCGCCCGACAGGCCGTTCCCGGCGAGTCACCGTGCAGCCCTGGCATGGTGCGTGCTGTCGCGCGTGATGGTTTACCCGTAAGAACTGTCTTGACAGACAGGAGATGCATGGTCTACAAAGCAGCTTCCACGGCCAGTCCCGAGCCGATCGGGTTCATTGAGGGCGCTCCCATGCCGATCCACAGCCAGCCAGGCCATCGTCTCCGCTCACGCCCGGCCCCCCAGCGGGCACCCCGCCATCCGACGCGCAGACCCCTGCCGAGCAGGCGCAGCGCGAGGCCCGGGAGCGGTGGTTCGCCGAGCTGCGCGAGTCTCCGGACGCCACGGTCCGGCTCCAGGCGCTGGCACTCTGGGCGCAGCAGCCGGGCACAGGGATCGATCCGCTGACCTACGCGCTGGTGGACGAAGACGAGGCTGTGCGGGCGCGGGCGGAAGCACTCTATGAGCAGCAGCTCGCGCGGGAGGCCTCGGTGCCGTGAGGCGTGAAACGTATCTCGTCCAAACGTTTCAGGTTTCGAGTGTCATGTTTCTCGTTCGTAACTGTTCAGGTAGATAGGCTGAAGGGGTTCAGGCTGAAGGCCGGAGTTCGAAATTCCAAACACTTCAGCCTGAACCCCTTCAGCCTGTGCCCGCAGTCTTCAGC
>Ga0209515_10000117_pt1 | contig 144799 bp, 144 predicted proteins | sample Subgroupgradi54m_FD_187454 | JGI IMG/M metagenome (GOLD analysis project Ga0209515, IMG submission 187454) | Subsurface groundwater microbial communities from S. Glens Falls, New York, USA - GMW60B uncontaminated upgradient, 5.4 m (SPAdes)... ... | reverse complement strand
TTGAAATCAGCAAGTACTAATTCGCCTCCGGCATTGGGAGCTGGGGCTTTCTTGGGGAGAGCAGCAGGAATGACCCCTTCATTTGCAGCAAAGCTCACTTGAGAGACGGAAGCACTAAAAGCAAGAAACAAAAACAATAAAGCAAAACGTTTCATTATTAATTTCTCCTTTCGTTCTCAATCTGTCCGATCGAGAATTTTTCCTCTTTAAGTAACATTTCTACTTTTTTACCGATCGGATCTGTTTGAAATCTCCGACGCAAACTACCGTTTTCTAAATAATTCACTATTGCCAAGAAACTCAGAGCCTGATCCAATGCTAAATACTGATGGTTCACAATTCCTTTCGTGACATCAATCGAATCGTAAAAACCATACTCGCCGTATGAATCAGGGTATTGCAACAACATTTGACGAAAATTTTTAATTGCTTCTTTCGGCCGCGTCGCCAAAGCTAAAAAAGAGGCATAAGGCGCTATGACACCGCGGTCTGAATAACCCTTCGCGCCCATCTGAGGAATTCCATATTCACGATAGATCCAGTATTTTCCATTCCGGACCGCGCACGGTGCAAGACCCCATATTGGATACTTTTGTTCTTTAAGTGCGTACTGAATATGAAGGTCTGTAACTATTTCATTATTCATGCCCAGATTTTCTTTTGCTAACTTTTGCTCATCAACGAGCAAAGTCGGCGCTAAAAATTCAAAGAGCGAACCACCCCAGCTGGGGATAAACTTTTTTCCTAAAAAAGAATAATGTCCTTCAAAAACATTAACGCCGAATAGCTGACTGTCCTGACCTTCGGGAACTTGTTTTTGCCAGTCCCATTCGAGAGGAAGCGTTCTAAAAATCCGAGCCCAATGTTCCTCTTCTACGTCGCCTTTTCCGATTGCAATATAACTAGTCAATCTTGCTTCGGTTGCAAGCAAACCGTAATGATACGGTGCAAACCTGCCTTTCTCATCATCAAAACCAAGCTTTAGCTGACCGTTTGAAATATCATAAAATTCAGAAAAATCAAGCTTCTTTAAAATTTCTGAAGCTTTCGTTCCAAATTCTTCCGGAAAAGCCGACCGGATCACAATCAATCCGGCTGCCAGCCAACCATTATCGACGGTAGAAATATATTTTCGAGTAACTTTTAAAGTTCCGGTATGATAAAAGTTGTACCAGAACCTGGATTTCCACCGGTCCATTTTTTCAAAAGAGTCAAAACTTAATTTGATATTTTGAATCGCTTTTTCTTTTGAAATCAGAGAAAGATCATATGCAGCAACATTTACCAGCCAATACAAAGCTAAATTTGTCGGACTGATATAGCTTCCAATTCCTAAAGTCGATCCCGCGCGCGCGTGGTCGACTACCAAATGAGTGTTTCGATCGACTAAATTTTCAAAATAAAGCCAAGTATCGCGGGCAATTTCTCTCAGGAATTGCTGATCGTCTTTAATCGCAAGCAACTCACTGCGCCTTGTTTCATTGACGTCGATTTCAGGAAAACCTAGTAAATTGTCTTTTTCGGAATTAAAAACTAACTCTTCATTTCCAAAAAATGCAATTTCGTCAAAGATCAACTTTCCGTTTTGCTGCTTTGAACCAGACTTTAAAAGAATTTTAAATCGATCAAGCTGATTAAAATCTAAATCTTTAAATTTGGCTTTAGGAATAACCGCTTGGACCCATTGGTCCGTTGGCCCTGTCCACCATCGAAGTAAGGAAGAATGAATACCAACCGTAGCTTCTTTGCCGGTTAGATCTCTAAGACTCACTTCAATCGTGCCGCGAAAATCATTGAATTCTTTTCTTCGAAGCATGAATACTAAAAACTGAGCCTGGCTTGCATCCAATCCATTCAGCGAGGTTTCAATAACTGCCGGATTTTTGGACGAAAAATCAAATTCGAAACTGAGTGAGCCTCCATATTTAATGGCATCGCTCCGGTCCGCACGCAACCTTGTGTTTGGAGACGGTTTCCATTCGGTTCCCAGTCTTGTTCCAAATTTCCCTTTTTGGCTGCCTGCATTAAAATCATCAATGATGAGAAAACGAGAATTGGAGCTGAGTGTCTTGCCGGTCGGAATCATTTCGAAGACTAATTGAGATGGGCGCCCCGCACATCCTGCGCAACTGAGAAAGAACAAAAATGAAAATAAAATATGAAAAGGACGAGAGAAAAATGAAATTTTCAACGAGCTTTAAATCTCCAACTTTGCAGTGAAATTAAAAGTTTTTTAAAAGTTGCTTTAATTATAGTTATGTAAGAGTTTAGAGTCAATTAAATTAAGGGAAATAATAAAGAGGTATCTATAAGCAGATACCTCTTTCCGATGATAGGAATTAACCTAGAACCACGCGTATTTCGTGTGGGCCTTTGCTTTTAGCAAGCTTTATGACGTTACCTTCCACGAGTTTACCATTTAAGGTTAGTTTTTTGACACCGCAAGAAACGTGTTTTGGGTTTTCCACGGTAATATTATAAATAGAACCTCGTAAGAGCCGCTTTACTTTAAAACCCGGCCATTTTTTTGGAATAACAGGATCGATAACAAGACCTTCTCTGGTCGGCCGGATTCCAAGCAGCCAATTCAAAATGACAACAGCATACCAAGCTGCTGAACCGGTATACCAAGTCCAGCCGCCGCGTCCAAAATTTGGAGAATCTGGTCCGTCCACGTTACCTGGAGTAACATAAGGTTCTACGAAATAATTATCGGGATCCAAACCGCGAACGGCGGGATTGAAACTATTATAGACTTCAAATGCCTGATCACCATTGCGCATCATACATTCCGCCTGGATGGCCCAAGTTCCGGCGTGCGTGTAAAGTCCGCCATTTTCACGAACCGAAGGTGCATAGCGAGTAATGTAGCCAATCGTTGGATCGGTAACATGATAAGCAGGCGTTAAGAGTAACGGACCGTATTCGCGATAAAGATGTTTCTTTGCTTGCTCCATCACCGCTTTTCCTCTTTTTTCGTCCGCAACACCGGTAATCACTGCCCAAGTTTGACAATTCAAAAAGATTTTTCCCTGATCTTGGGTTTTGCTTCCAAGAGGTCGCCCATCGTCACGCGTCGCACCTAAATACCATTCACCATCCCAACCATATTTGTTAATCGCTTGTTTTAATTTTTCCGCACGTTCTAAAAATAATTTTGTACGCTTTTTATCACTACGCTCTTCACAGATCGGAGCAATTCTCGTCAAAATCCCGTAGAAAAAATGGCCGAGCCAGATCGATTCGCCTTTCCATTTGATTCCGACGTGACTCAAGCCATCGTTCCAATCACATTCTCCGATTAATGGAAGTCCGCGCTTTGAAAAACGGGTGAACACTTTGTCGATCGCGCGCATACAATGATCGTAAAGAGTTCCTTGAGTTACCTTTTTAGTTTTGGGACCCGGTAAAAATTTTACTTTTGTATCCAGAATCCCATCATCTCCGGTTTCATCAATGTAATTGAGTGTGATGAAATCAAGCCAGAGTAAATCATCGGAACAATGGGTAATCGCGCCCATGCCGGTTCCATGATGCCACCAATGATAGACCGTTCCATCCGGAAATTGCTGTTCGGCATGAAGCAGAATTTGTTTTTTTGCAAGTTCTGGTTTTGTCGCAAAAAAGATTTGGCAATCCTGAAGTTGATCTCGAAAACCAAATCCGCCGCTGGATTGATAATAACCGCATCGAGCCCATAAACGACCGGAAATAGCCTGATATTTCATCCAAATATTCGTCATGAAGTTCATGGCTTCATCTGGAGTGTCAATCGTGGTTGCATTAACGAAAGAATCCCAGAGCGCTTTGGCTTTGTTTAATTCGCGATCTGTAGCTTGAGAATCCGAATATTTTTTTATGATTGCAGCGGCTTGAGCATGAGATTTTGAAACGCCTACCGTGAACACAACGGTTTTGGATTCACTAGCTTCAAGCTCAATATCAACTTGAAGACTCGCAATTGAATCTCCCCACTTGCCTTGAGTATTATTTAATTTTCCATCCACGACTGATTTTGGCGCTTGAATTTCACCGTAGCGGCCGAAGAAAGCTTCTTTATCTCCTTCATACGCAACTGGTTTAATATTTGAAGCGTGAAAAGCTTCGAGAGGTTTTTCCGTCATTCCGGTTGAAATAAAACCAGGGACGAGTGGTGCGCGTTTTAAGCCAAATAAACAGCCATTTTTTTGATCAATGGAAGTTTCAATAAATGTTTTTTGAAATTCCCGGTGTGTGTCACCTGCGTTTCCGAGACACCACTCAAAATAAGTAAAGAGACTTAGCTTTCGTTTTTTTGACGATTCGTTTTTTAAGACGACCTTCCAAACTTCCACGGGTTCTTCAACGTCAACAAAAATTGTTTTTTCCACACTGATCCCATTTAATTTACTTTTCAAAATAGAATAACCCTGTCCGTGACGAACTTCGTAAAAATCAAAATCCGGAACGCATGGTTTCCATGTCGCCGACCAAAAATCACCGGATTCTTGATCGCGAAGATAAATATATTTTCCCCAGCTGTCTTTAATCAAATCCTGTTCCCAACGCGTAATGCGGGATAAATTTGAATTGTCGCGCCATGAAAAACCAGAACCAGTCTGGGACTCAATAAGACCATAATCACCGTTACAGATCACATTCACCCACGGTCGTGGCGTGTCAGGTCGCGTAATGACATATTCACGTCCATCTTCGGTAAAATAGCCGAAATGGCTTTTAAATTTTTTTCCCTCTTTGGAGGTTGTTTTTTTTCGAGATTGTTCTTCAACTAATGCTTCACTCATCTTGCGTTTCTCCTTTGACATGTTTTTTATTGTCATTGCGAGGAGGCCTTTAAGGCCGACGAAGCAATCTCAAGTTTGAGATCGCCACGGCCGCCTGTGGCGGCCTCGCGATGACGGAAATCCTTAATCGCTCTCTTTTAGGAGCGCATTAATTTTGGGAACAATATTTTGGACGGCTTGTTGTGCGGTTTCTTTTCCGGATTTGAGTAAATCGAATTCGGGGATAATAAATTTTGCTTCGATTTCCCGCCATCGGGAATGAAAAGGGTCAAAGACAATGTATTCCACTGCTTCATTTAACATTTTTTTATTTTGAGGCGGCAAAGAACTCCCAGCCCAATCGGGCCCCATAGCAATGGAACGCAGCGCGGGCTGTGCAAGTCCGCGTCTGGCCATTTCAGCTTGAACAGGTGCGCTGGTGAGTGCCTTCACCACTTCCCAAGCTTCTTTCGGATGCCGAGTCGATTTAATAATTCCATATCCGGTTCCACCGCTTCCAAAACGTCTCACTCCTGCTTTATTTTTTGGAAACATCGCAACGTCCCAATGGAAGTTATATTTTTCCCGAAGCGCTGGGGTTTCCCAAACTCCGGATAAAAACATGGCAAGCCGGCCGCTTGCAAACATCATATCAACGCCCATTCCCAGATTGGCCATCGCCAACGGAGTCGGCATCACTTCATATTTATTAATTAAGTCTGAATAAAATTGAAGCCCTTCGATCGCATTTGGATCATCCAGCCTCGTTTTCGTGGGCGATTTCACATCGTCAACCAAATCAGCGCCATTTCCGTAAATAAAATTTTGCCAGGCCCAACCGTAAAATCCATACTGCGTTACTCTTCCCCCGGTATCACGTTTCGTCAATTTTTTTGCAAGATCCAGCATCTCTTCCCAAGTCCAATCATCTTTAGGATAAGGAAGTCCGGCTTGATCGAAAAGATCCTTGTTATAAAAAACGCAGGCAAATGGTGCGACGTCGCGCGGGATTGCATAAACTTCACCGTCGACGGTAAACCGGTCAATAATGGACCTGAAAAAATCGTCTAATTTAAAATTGGCGTCCTGTTTGATCAATTGATTCAACCCCAAAAACACATTTCTTGTTGCAAATGTGACAAAGTAATTCGATTCTGCAGCAATCACATCCGGAGCGGCGCCACCAGCAATGCGGGTTAAAATTTTTGAATCATAACCGGAATAAGGAGTGTGTTCAAAGCGGACTTTAATCTCCTTATGTTCTTTCTGCCATGGTTCCATTGACTTCGTAACAATGTCGATTTCTTCTGGAGATCCCCAAAAAGCAACTTTAACCTCGACTGAATTGGTTGGATTAGATTCAACCGATTTGGAGCCGCATGAAGTAACAAAAGGTGCCAGTGAAACTAACATCAAAAAAGAAATGAACCGTAGAAAGTTTGAGATTTTTTTCATTTTTTATTTAAAGTGGCTGATTTTTTTGACCACACCTTTCTTTTGACGGTCACTTGCACAGTTTCGGTTGGAAACAAATCATAAATGATTTCGTCGGGTTCAAACCAAAGTTTGATTTCACGCTCAGCTTCTTCAAGGCTTGATGAAGCATGAATGACGTTTTCATAAACGCCTTTTGTGGTAATTCTTCCGTATTGTCCCCGGATTGAAACCGAATCAGCTTCTTCCGGATTTGTTGCGCCGCCAATTTCCCGAACTTTTGAAATCGCGCCAGGACCAACATATACCAAGGCCATCACTTTTTTTCGCGAATGATATTCACCTTGAATGTATTTGATGACTTCTTCAAAAAAAGGTTTTTGCCGAAGTGATTTATAATGTTCTTCTGCTAACTCACGAGAAACGTGCAAACACTTTGCGGCGGCAATTTCCAATTTCGTTTCAGACAAACGCGTCAAAATATTGCCGGTAAGCGATTTGGAAAGACCGTCCGGCTTGATTAAAACGAGTGTTTGTTCTCTTGGTTCGATTTCATTTGTCATAACTTATAAAAAGGAGAAATTATATCATAGGAAAAACCAAAGTCAATTTTACAAATTTTTTGGAACTGGTTCTATTCTAAGAACTTGTGTGAACGAACGCAAGGAGTTTCAAATAGTAAAATTGAGGGACCGGAGGTCAAAATTTATCGCGAAAATAGGATGCGAGCAACTCACCTAATTTTGAGTTGTTTGAAGAATTGCTTCCTCAAATAAAGACTCGTCAAGATCGTAAAGTGGACAACTGCACAAATTTTTTGGACAAGTCATCATATTTTCTTTGAATTTTATCCCTTCATAAATATTTCCGATTTCCTCATAAATATCGTAACAAGGATAAACGACTCCTGATGAGCTCACAATGCCCACATTAACGCCGGCATTACACAAACGCCCAAACGTACGAAATTTATCGAGAAAAGATTCTTTAAACTCAAATCGTTCTTTTTCCTCCGCACTGTAAGATTCGGGGTAAACTTTTCCTTTATAAGTCCCTCTGAACGGGAAAAAAGTAAATGTTACTCCATGGGCGGCAAATGATTCTCGATATTTTTCCACTTCGTTATAAAGAGCAGGATAAGCAACCGCGCCGGCCAGAATAGGAAAGCCTTTTTCCCGACACAGTAAAAAATTCTCTATGTAAAGGCGTGTTTTTTGAAGTCTCTCGAGTTCTTTAAAATGTAAAGAGGCGTGAATCCTCAGGACCCGCCTGGGATTGATGGTGTGAATAAAATTTTGAATGTGGCCGGCAACTAAATTTGTGTTAAACGAAATGAAGTGCTTTTCCGTGATTCGGACGCAAGCTTCGACAATGTTAGGCACGAGAAATGGATCCCCGCCTGTGAATGAAATCCTGAAAATTTTATTTGCATTGTCTAATGAACGAAGAAGATCGGGAACGTTAAGATTATGAATGGTTGACTTGGGTGAAACCAATTTAAGTTTTAATCTTTTCAATAATTGAACGGGACTCATTTTGAAAGCTTTAATTAATTGATCCCAGAAGCCAAACGCCATTTTTTCGCTTAGATCGGCGCGCTTACCGTTCGGGTTTTTGAAACAATAAACACAGTTCATATTGCAAATGGTCAGCGATAAAACGTTGAGCTGAAGCCATGCATCATAATGCCGGTCGTCGGTTTTATCGAGAATTCTCATCAAAATTAATTGACGGATCTTTTATCGCACGGCGTTGTAAAGACGTTTTGAGTGCCCGAGCAAATTCGCTGGAAAGCTGCCCGCGGTGAACAAACGTATTGTTGTTTTCATGAAGACGCCTGTGAAGGACAAGATCTTCTATCCAAATGGTCTTCAAGTTTAATTCCTTAGCCTTTAGATACCAATCGAGGAATTCCGTAACTTTCCATTCTGATTTGAAATAACCAACTTTTAAGAACGACGCTTTTTTAATCAGCATCGCACCCGGGCAAATACCACCGATGGGTTCATTAGGACTCGGCGGATGATTTTCTTTTTTTGCAGCAAATTCCGGCGAGAAAAAACTACGCAGTCGGCCGAATGTCATTTCTACTGCAGCATTGTCCAAGAAAGGGACCATCAATGCCTCAAGTCTTTTTTCAGGCCAAATGTCATCGGCATCTAAAAACGTAATGTATTCGCCGTTTGCAAGTCGCACCCCTTGATTTTTCGAAGCTCCAAGACCTTGATGTTTTTGAAGATGATAACGAATTCGCGAACCGTAACTGAATGCAATTTTTTCCGTTTCATCGGTAGAACCGTCATTAATGAGAATGACTTCATAGGTCGGATACGTTTGCCGAAGCGCGCTATCGACAGCTTCTCGTAAATAACGCCCGTAGTTGTAAACCGGTATGATCACGCTAATCAATGGAAACTCGGTGTCTTGATGATTCATGCGATTCTCAATTGAAGATGTTTGGATGGAATGGAAATCGGCTCCACATTATTCCTTGGAAACGTAACCATGAGGAAAATTTAAACACACTTTATTTTTTTGCGCAAGACAATTCGGGCAATCAACCTTGTGACGGCAACCAATGGAAATTCCCACCATCGATTCAATCTCCAGCGGTATTTCAGATAAAGTGAAAATCCAGCGAGATTTAAAAGAAAATTTTTCGATGGAATGATTCTACAATAAGAGAACCAAAGTTCTCTTAACCAGACAAAAGGATGCTCAGAGTTCGTTTGAAGAGGACAGACTGTGGCAGAAAAATAAAGATACGTGCGTCGACTTACCTTTTCACGCATTAAGTCATTTAGAATGTTTTCGGGAATAGGTGCGCCGAGAACAACGAATAAATAATGTAATGCGGTGCATAAAGCAAAAATATGAGCAGGGTCATTCTTACATTTAATGAGACGAGGCCGATCAATGGAATTGGAGGAATGGCTTACTAATGTAAACGAATCGGCAACCCATAGTACATTCCATGAATAAATATTTGAGATCATATCCAGATGATCGGTTGCATTTGTCATCGGTTGATGGCCCGATTTCAGATCAATCAAACTAAGTCTTCGATAACCAAGCCCGATACTTCCATCAAAATAAAATCGTTCATCATCCGGTCCTCCGTGATGCAACACACGAGTCATCGTCCGAACGAGCTTCCGGTTTACGGGTTTAGCGTCAAAACTTAATTGACGGCAATACCGCACATAGAATGGTTTCGTACAAATCTTCATATTTTCGAACACAATGAGTAATATCAAATAATTGTTCGGCTCGTTTTCTTCCGGCTTGGCCCATTTGGTCAAGATTTTTTTCACTGTTCAATATTTTGATCATCGCTTCCGCTAGTTTTTTCGGACTTTTGGGCGAAACGAGAAGGCCGGTGACTTTATCTTCTACATATTCTGAATTTGCTCCTGAATAAGTTGCAATAACCGGTTTTCCCGCCGCCATCGCTTCAAGAATTGCGAGACTTCCTCCTTCATTTATAGAAGGTAAAATAATGAGGTCCATTTTTTCAATGCTCGCCAATGAGTCACTGTGGAATTCGGAGAAAATGATTTGTTTGGATAGTCCCACTTTTTCAATGGTTCTGTGCAAATGATTAAGATATTGATTTTCTCGTTTGGTATGATGATTAACAGCGAAAATAAAAAATCTTGCGTAAGGAAATATCTTTTTCACTTCCTTTGCTGCTAGTATGAAATCGATGTGCCGCTTTTGAGGCGAGAAGTGTCCAATCATTCCAACGGAAAAATGGTCATTTAAATATTTCTTTTTTTGGTCATTATTTTTTTCATTCGGGATTGCAGTTCCATGGTAAATGACATTTACCTTTGAGCCATTTTTAAGAATGGGGACGAATTGCTTTTGAACAAAGTTGGAGGGACAAACAATGCGGTAAGAAAAGTGGTCGATTGTATTCAGACATTCTCGTTTCTCTTGTTGGTTCAAACGGCTTAATGCAACGTCAATATGCCCTTCGATATTCCATACATGAGGAATATTGGCGATGTACGATGCCACAGCCAACCAACCTCTGTAGTAGTTTGACTGTATAATCTGAGGTTTATAATACTTTATAATTTTTAATAGTTTCTGAGAAGCCGGCTCTTCATGTTTCATGGGAACTACTTCTTTCGCTATGCCGAGGGAGCTAAGAAGAGATAATGGTTTGCCGCTGCGGCGAGAGATGGCAATCGGTTCAAATCTTTTTCTATCAATATGTTTCAAGAGGTGATATAAAAACTTTTCCGTTCCACCTACGATAAAAGGATGGATTTCATAAAGAATTTTGATTTTTCCGCCTCGAGATTTCATTGGAATAAGCGACAACCAGTCGCGCTGCATTTTACTTTTAATTTCTTTGCCATACCATCCTAAAATTGGATATAATTTGGTCACTTAACAAATAGCGTGAAGTTAATGTTTTCATCCTCAAAAAAGACCGTCCGTTTTAGACTCCACAGGTGGGGAATAGAAATTCACGCAGAAGTACCAAGATATATCCAAATGCTTCGTACAAATCTGTCCTATTACCTGAATAATTCTTCAAGAAATAAACGAACCAAGACATCTGAGCTGCGAAAAATTCGCTTTAATATTTATCATCGCACGGAAAAAGAAAAATGGATGATACCGGTCTTCAATCAAAAAAAATTTTACCAATGGAAACATTATGGTATCTGTCAAAACGTCAATTCAGAAACAGGAGACACTTCTGTTTTTATAAACGCAAAGAGAAAAATCCCGAATAATGTGATTTATCATGCAGGATTTCTTCATCCTCTCTTTCTAAATCTCCTGCCATCACGCGCCACTTTAATACACGCCTCTTTGGTATCAAAACAAAATTCCGGTATTTTAATCGTAGGGCGGTCTGGAGCGGGAAAAAGCACATTGTCTGTCGCCTTTCTTAATCACGGATTTAATTATTTCTCAGATGAACATCCGATCGTCGAATTGTGTAATGGTAAAATCATCGGAAGGAATTTCATTAATCGGGTCGGTCTTCCTTCTCTTTCGGCTAAAAACTTTCCAGCCTTCAAAAAGTCTTTTAAGTGGAACGCAAATATCCGTAAGTTTGATTTTAATCCGTGGACAAAAAATGAATCATTGCCTGAAACGTGCTCGATCGATAAAATTCTTTTCCCAAAGTTTCAGCCCCGTAGCGTATTCAGCATCCGAAGATTGAAACCACTCGAGCTTTTCCGTGAACTTACTCAAGATGATTATTTTTTTATAGATACCCAAGATGATTTTAAAAATAAACTTGGCCAAAATCATCTCAAAATTATGTTGGAATTAGCAAACGGCCGAAAAGGATTTGCGGTAAACTACGGACCTGCCGACATTGGCAATTTGCCGGCAACTATTGAGAACTTATAATCACTAATGAACCCGAAGCCGATCGATATTTTGGCATGTCCAAAATGTATGGTTCTTCGAAGCAAAAATGTCTGATGTCAAATCCTTTTCCGATGCGGCCTCCGTTCAAGGAACTAAAAATGCAGAGGCCGGCGGCTTTTGTTATAATTCAACCGAGGTTTTAAAGAGGTGGCTCATGATTATGTTGGACGAAAAAATTCATATCAGAAAAAATGTTCTCTGGAAAATCATAGATGGAGAAATCATTTTGCTTAATTTGAAAAACAGTGAGTATTTCTCTGTCAATGATACGGGCTCAAAGATTTTAGAATTAAACGGTAAGGATCGGCAGCGTACCGTAGCCGAAATTTCATCCCTTCTCGCTAAAGAACTCCAAATTTCTATTGAAACCGCTCGGAGGGACACGCAAAAATTTCTAAACACTTTACTGAAGTATCAGCTGATCGAAGCAGATTGAAAAATGATTCACATTTATAAATCACTTGGGACTGCATCGGTTGCAACAGCTTAAGAAACTAATTCCATTTCCCAAATATTCCTCACTTTTTTTGAAAGTCTTTGTGTGTCTTTTCTGTGTTGTAATGATTCGCCGGATTAACGGTTGGCCGCTCAAAAAAATCCTCGCTATTCTCTCTGCCCAAAGAAATCAAAAGATCACTCCTAAGTCACCTGTAGACTATCTCATGCATTATGTGGATTTAATCCGTTCCATATTTAAATTCAATTATCTAGAACGAACACTGGTCCTTTTTTATTTCTTGCGTCACTGGGGAATTAAGGTTAAATTTCATTTGGGCGTGCGGAAATTTGAACACCGATTGAGCTGGCATTCTTGGTTGACATTACAAAAAAATGTGGTTTTTGAAGAAGTGGTAAATAATGAACCACCGCTAAAAACTATTCTAACTTGGCCAAGATGGCCTTAGACACCGCAGAAAGATGAATTGATTGTTCGAAGATTGCCTTCGCGCTTTATTTTTGGAGGATTATAACGTTTCTTTTTCTTATCTGAATTTTTGGGTTTTTTCTTCAAGCAATTTCTCTTTCAATTATTGAACCATGAAAGTTTCATAATAGATATGATAACAACCCCTGTCAAGCCAAAAAATAGTTTTCCTCCTGTTCGTGCCTGCGGAATTCTTTTTTGTTACAACGAAGAACAAATTTTGGAAGATTGCCTTCGACACTATCTGACTCAAGGTTTTGACCTCATTATTTTGGACAACAATTCAACAGATTCCAGTATGGCCATCGTCGAGTCCTTTCAAAAAAACAAAGAAAACTATGCCGGCCAAATCCGCGATGTTTTGCAAATTACAACGGAAGGATACGAATGGGAAAAAATTCTTAAGTTCGCCTGCGATTACATGCATGAAAAATTATTTCATTACGAATGGATTCTGTCGATCGATGCTGATGCATTTTATGACTCACCCGTAAAAGGAATGACCCTTTTGGAATTTATGGACTCCGTTAAAAAAAACGGATGCAACATTATCGACGGCCAACTGATTGAATTTTATCCGACTGAGAAAGATGACCGCTCGATTGCTTCCCCAATTAAACGATTGAACTATTGCAAGATTTATAACTCTTGCGCCCAGCATAAAATCTTTCTTTATCACCCGAGCATCAGGTTTTGTGAAGGAGGACACATTTGTGCGCGGGAAAAAGCTAGGGTTTCAATCGTCAAATTTCTTTACCTTCATTATCCGTGGATCAATTATGAACATGGGGTAAGAAAAATTTTTAGCGAGCGGAAACCGAGGTATGTAGAAAGACGATCTATTTCAAATTTAAGCCCTCAATATTTGGGTCTTCTGCCAATCAAAAAAGACCTGATCAAACAATCGAATACACTTTGGTTCTTTCGTAAAGAAAAAAATTTCATATCACAATTTTTATTTTCATGTCTCATGAGATTAAATTTTCTTTTTCAAATATATTTATGGGCGAAAGCGACGCTGAGGAAAGGATGGCTTGGAAAATTCGGATGGCATGCGAATCGAATGAAAAAAATCGTGCAGCGCTTGTGGATTGTCTTTAATTACAATTGGCGCTTTGGTTTTAGATTCTTTTTTGCTTCCATAAAATCAGGTGTAAATCGAATAAAATCGAGAGCTAAAAATCAGAAGATGCCTCCTATGACTAGTTTTTTAACTGCCGAATTAAGCGAACGGCTTGAGCAAAAACCTTTTGCGGTAGGATTGCCTCAAACCTACCATTTCCTAATGACTGATTATTGCAACGCCAGTTGCACTTTCTGTAATCAAGATTTTGATCCCATTTCCAGAAAATCAATTACATTTGAGAAATTCAAAATCATGCTTTCACATATTCCATCAACCAAAGGAAGTACTTTCAAGCTTAGCGGAGGAGGAGATCCCTTGCTTTGTAAGGATCTTTTTACGATCATCCATTACGTAAATCTAAATTTTCCTTGGATCAATATTGATATTCGGACGAACGGTTTGTTAATCGGAAAATATGCGGAACAATTGGCAAATTCCTGCATTCACAATCTCGAAATTTCTGTGCACGGAGCCACAAAAGAAAGTAATCATACGGTATTGCAGGCAAAAAGCGAACAACAAGACGTCTTCGAAGGGATTGACATTCTAAATCAACATCTAAAATTCTCGGGAAACAAAATGAGAAAAGTATTTTGCCCTGTTGTTTCGTCAGTCAATATCGAAGAAATTCCAGAACTCGTCAAAAAAACTGCTGAATTAAAAGTTGATGAGATTAAAGTGGTTTTCGCCAAATATTATGCTTGGGAAGCTTACAAAATAAACGATGGGCAGCGCGCAAATGTGGAAGACTCTCTTTTTTATCACAAAGAAAAATATAATGACGTTATTCTAAAATCAAAAAGGCTTGCGAAATCGTTGGGCCTTTCGTTTCAACACGAACCATTGTTCTTTAAAAAATTCAAAGAAGAACCTTGTTTTAAACCTTGGCATGAGATGATTATCGACTGGGATGGAACTGTTCATCCATGCACCGGCGGAGAAGTTTGGTTTCATAAGAAAGTTAAATCAGGTCAGTATCACTTCGGAAATTTGATCAAGGAGCATTTAGTTGATTTTTGGAATAATGATACTTATACGATGATTCGGCGGACCTGCAGTCGTTATCATCAAGAAACGTTTATTCCGGAATGCCATAATTGCCACAACACTCTTTGTTTCAAAGGTCCTGATGTGAAAAACGCTCACATCTTAGAACTTCCTCAAATAGATCCTGATAACGCTGAGCGATTGAGCGGATATCATAGTGTTTCTTAATAAAAGTACGAGCGCCTTGACCTAGAGCTCGAGCATTTTTAGGTTTGTCTAAAAAAAATTTCATGGCTCTGGCCAATTGCTCAGGTTGAAAAGCCGAAACAAGAGCGCCCGTTTTCCCCTGCCTGATCAATTCTTTGCATCCTCCCGAACGGACGGCGATGACCAGTTTGCCAGCCGCCATTGCTTCAAGAACAGCATTCGGAAAACTTTCATAGGGACAAGGGTGTACAACAAAATCAACTTCGCGCAACACACCGCTCAAGTTATCCAATCCTTTCACAAAAATAAGATGATTGCTTAAGCCTTTTTTTCTGACCCTTTGTTGCAAGCTTTTTTCATAAGGTCCGAGAAATTTTTTAGTCGGGCCAGTGTAGGAACTGCTGAAGATTATAAATTTGGTTTCGGTATTTTTTTTATGAATTCTCGCAGCTGCATCAATAAAATCTCTGTGCCTTTTTACAGGAACTAAATTTCCAATCATTGCGATTATACGAACGTTGGATGACCAATTGAAGCGTCGTCTTAAATGATGATCCAGAAGACGTTTGGACGACGCGAGTTCAATCCCATTGGGTATGAAAATTAATTTATTTTTAGAAAGATCTGAAAGCTGTTTTGCGGCGAACTTGGAATTCATCACAATCTTATCGGAAAGCAAATCCATAAGTTTCAAAAGATGTTTCGGAGTTTCTGATACCAGCTTGGCAGCTGAAATTTGAACCGTACCACCATAGCGCCAAATATGAGGAATCCTAGAAGAAGCACACGCTTCAGCGGCAAATGATTGATAAGAGGTTGTCATCATAAGGTCGATGGAGTTACACTTAAGCCATCGGCCGGTAGCCGAAACAACCGCGTTTCTTTTAGCAGAAAGAATTGAGATATTAAAACCGTGCTTATAAAAGAACTGACTGGCCGGGCCCGCTTTTTCAAAAAGGAGAAAGGGAGTAAAAACTTTCGAATCGAGATGCGTAAGAAGACGGAAAATAAAATGCTCGACTCCTCCAATCATGTATGGAAAAAGTAAAACCCCTAGCCGCCGCTTTTGTTTCATTTTGTATTCAACTTCATGGTCGCCAATGGATGCCATACCTCCTTTCAATCGCTTCGCTCACAATCTTAAGAACATCCGAATGTCTTCTTGAATCGGTCTTCGTAATACTTTTAGGATTTCTTCTCCAAAGGTAATAAGTTTCTCCCTTTAAATATTTAAATTTTGTGATCTCATTCAACTTCAACCACAAACTCCAGTCATCCACAGAATAAACCGTCTCATCATATCCGCCTATCTTAAGAATCAAAGATTTTCTAATCATGCAGCCCGGATGATTGATCACGTTATCCAACAAATCCCAAGCTTGATCAGGCTCTCTACCCAATATGCCCGGAGCAGAAATAAGAGCGCCAGACTTATTCACTTCCAAAACCAAAACGTCTCCATAAATCATTCCAATATTCTTGTGAACATCCAAAAAACGACTTAATCTTTTGAGATTGCCTGGCAACATTAGATCATCAGCATCACAAGGGGTTATGTATTCGCCTTTGGATAAACCTATAAGCTTGTTTCTAGTTGCGCCGGGTCCTAAATTTTTTTTGTTGGAGTAAATTCTTATCTTGGGATTACGTTTGTACCGACTGATTAATTTAAATGTATCGTCGGTTGAAGCATCATCGGCTATCAAGAGCTCAAATGGCTCATAGTTTTGAGCGAGAATGCTTTCGATTGCTTCCCCAACATACTGAGAAGCATTATAGGCAGGCATACAAACGGAAACTCGAATATAATTGTGTTTTCTATTCATTTCAAAGTTATATTTCGCCAGCTATTTTTTAGTTATGACCCAAAAAATTAATAACTCAAATCGCGGAGAACCGCTTCATATACTTTTGGAAGATAACCGAAACCGGAAGGATAAATCAACTCTTTTACCGAAACGTGCCGGACTAATTGTGAAGTCATCTTAAATTGCTTTCGAAGGATTTTCGGATCTTTGATGATGGGATTATAGAGATTTCGAAGGACACTCGTTAACGCTTTCTTTCCTTCCAAGTTTACAATTCGAATTCCTCGAACCACGACACTGGCATGAAGAAGGAGTTTTGGAAAATGAGAAATCGCGAAACCAACAATTCTTGCTCTTAGGATGGCTTGTAAACGCTCCGAAGAAATTTTTTCTGCGGCTTTCCAATCGATTTTTCGTTCTCGAAAATCAATCCGAAAGATACCTACTTGGGGGGATTGAATGATGGCAAATCGACTCTCTGTGCTCAGCCAATAATCCAATCCGTTAAATGAATTCCAACATTTCCTGGATCGGCATAAAATAAGTTTGTTCCGAAATCCCGTGAGGATTTTCTTCTCAAAAGCGGATAAAGAAAGATTTCTGCTGTAACTTTCCCATGCATGGATGGATGGCTCACCTTTCGGGAGCGCTGCTTGAAAAAGCTGCTCATATCTTTGTGGAAATCTAGAGCGGAGCGAAAAACCAACGGCTGTTTGCAAACTTTTGCGGTTTGTTTGAACTGACTCACACTGAATCATTGGGTTTGTGGCTCCCAGTCGAGAATTTTTTTTGCTTTTTCATGACGATAAGCACGGCCGGTTCGATCACCGGTAATATGAATGATTTCAAATTCGCGATGAGTTGATTTCAAAGATGAAATAACAGCGCGGGCAAGATCAGGCGCTGCCGTTCGACAGTCTGCTAATCCTTCAAATGGTTTTGTGCGCCGCTCTTCAATCGAAACCGGTAAAAAAAGCCGGAGAACCAGAACCGGCATGTTGTATCGATCATGAAAAAATCGGCACACTTCTTCGCTGAAATGTTTTGTCAGTCCATAAACTGTTTTTGCCCGCGGCGGCACTTCTTCTTTGTCTGTAACACCCATGGTTAAGTCACCGTATCCGTCGTAAACACTGATGGTGCTCGTATAAACCACCCGTTTAATTCCCGCTCGTTTGGCCGCTTCAAGTGCCAGATGCAAACCTTTCACATTCACATCATAGGAAGAAGTGACATGATGAATCGGATTGATCGATCCCATAGCCATATAAAGAAGAGCATCCATTCCTTTAGAAGCGACTCTCAGCGCTTTTTGGTTTTGTACATCTCCGGAAATATATTTCCATGATCCCCGCGGCGGAGCTTTCAGATCAAAAACGGTCAAAGAAAATTCTTTTACCAGAAACGGCAAGAGAAGACGCCCGACAGAACCGGAGCCGCCAATGATGAGCACTTGATAAACTGGTGAAGGATTTTTTTTAAACCATTTCCGAAGGAATGAAAGCATATCAGAGGTCCAATTGAGAAATAATCATTTAAAAAAATATCTTCTTTAACTTTCGACGTCCTGCTAGGTGGATCCGCCTCACCAAAATTTACAATTTCGGTGGGCGAGATCTCGCCATTTTGAAAACTAAGTTTTCAAAATGGCGGAGAGGCAGGGATTCGAACCCTGGAAACCTTGCGGTTTACTCGCTTTCCAAGCGAGCGCACTAGGCCGGGCTATGCGACCTCTCCAAAAAAATTAAATTAAAGACTGAAAACAGAAAACTTCAAATGAAAAATTATTCTTTGGAGTTCACAATCTATAGTTTTTTATTTATCTTTTGTCTTTACGGAGCGAACGGAAAAATTCCTGTAATAATAATTTGGCTTCTTGCTCCATTACTCCGCCTGTTACATTCAAGCGATGATTCAGCCGGTCATCCTGAGTAATATTATAAAGACTGCCGCAAGCTCCGGCTTTGGAATCTTTTGCGGCGAAGATCAAATTTTCACAATGCGATACCACAAGCGCACCAGCACACATGGGACATGGCTCGATCGTGACGTAAAGCGATGTCTTTTCAAGTGAGCCACGATGTTTTTCTCCGCCCTCTGACCTTAAAAAATCGGCGGCTTGCGTGATGGCAATCATCTCCGCATGAGCCGTCGGATCATGCAGCATTTCCATTTGATTATGAGCACGGGCAATGATTTTATTTTGAGAAACCACCACAGCTCCAACGGGAACTTCTCCTTTTTGGAATGCTTTCTCAGCTTCCTTTAATGCCTCGCGCATAAATGTTTCGTGAATTTCCGGTGCAGACATGGGTTAATTGTGAGAGCTTCGATATAGAGGCAGGAAAAGACGCGACCTTACCCTTCTCCCTCGGGGTATGTTTTAGACTCTCTGGGCTGCAAAACCAAATTTTCAACATGACCATCCTGAAATCTATGTTCTATTTTGGCAGTCGTCTTACTCAGATTGGTAATGGTAGAGGAAGATTTTGCAAAAAGAGGAGCAGCGATTAATTGGCTTAAAACAAAAACAAATAAAATAATCTGACTTTTTGGTTTCATGGATTTTCCTCCTAAGTTTGGTTCTTAAATGAAGCCAAGCAAAATTCGAATAAGTGATTATAATTGAGAAGAATATGGGAAACTAGGCAAATTTCTTGGTCTTCTTCCTATTTCTCACTCATCAATGTTTTGATGTTGTCATTGCTTTAGGATTGAGATTGATGATCTCATCATATAGGAAATCGGCATAATGCCGGTGCCCTTCTTCAGAAAAATGGGGGTCCCAAAAAAAATAAATTTTACGCGGCCGGAATTTTTTGAAATACTCTCGCGGATCCAAACAATTGACGTAATTCTCTTTGCACCACTGATTCATCCGTTTCTGAAAATATCCATACTTGGCGAGTTTTCGAAATTGCTGCTTGGCTGGAATTACAGAAATGATCAAGTCGATTGTAGATCGTTCACAATAAATTCGAATCAGATCTAAATAGTGAAACATTTGCTGATAATTTTCTTCCGGAATTTCTTCTCCTTTCACAGCCGCGATATAATTAACGTCAACGTCGTTGGGAAAAAGATTTAGGACAACCATTTTTGGATGTAAGAGCGGCACAAAATGTTCCAACATCCAGCTCATCTCAAGTGCGCTATAACCACCGACTCCCATGTTCACCGGAACCAAATCAATTCCATCAGATTTCAATTTTGAACCAATTAAGTTAACGAATGTATTTTCAGGACTTACCCAATAACCTTCTGTAAATGAGTCTCCCAAAAAAAGAATCGTCGAAGAAGAAGGTTCCAGCTGAAATTGGGTGGGCTTAAAACCAAAACGGTCGGTTTTAAATTGAACGCGGCGAAGAACTTTACATTTTTTTAATCGGTCCCGAATCTCGGGCGTTTCGGCCGTGACAAAACGAATCGATGCAACACCCGACCAAACAATTATGTTATAGACTCCGATATTTGGTTTATACCGAAATTTTATTTCTCCATACATATTTTCTTCGAGAAAAAGATTTCGGGAGAGCAGCACCCGATCATTAAAATCCCAAAGGGTAGAAAATTTGCTTTGCTCACTCGAACGCACGGCCTCGACCAAATGAATAAACGGCTTCTCCGTTAATTGTTCCTCTAACCAAGTCCAATGCGTTACAAAAGGAAACCGTTTATACGACGCCATCGCCAGCCACCGAATACAACCGAATGTGGCGATCGAAAAAATTAAAAGCGAGGCAACTAAGAAAACAAAATTCTGGCCCAGAGAAGAGGGGCGAATTTCGCCCTCGGTAACTTTGGAAATCATTTTTTATTTTATACGCTATTTCTTCGTCGCTATTTGAGCAAAAAAGGTCTCGGCGTTTTTGCGGGTTTGTTCCGGATTCAAATCTTGCTTGTGTGTCGCGATCATCCACGAATAACCAAACGGATCTCGGATTGATCCCGCGCGGTCTCCCCAAAATTGATCTGCTACCGGCATCGTCTCTGTTCCACCCGCTTCGACGGCCTGTTTGAACGCCTGATCCACGTTAGGCACGAAAACGTAGAGACTGATCGATGAGCCGCCGAGCGTTTCAGCGCTCTTCGCGCAATTTGAATTCGGCATCTCATCGCCCATCATCACGATCGAATTTCCGATCTGAATGGTTGCGTGCATAATGCCGGGCCCAATTTGGCTTGGAAAAAGATCCAGCACTTTTGCGCCGAAAGCTTTTTTGTAAAACTCGATCGCCTTCTTCGAATCTTTAAATGTGAAACTCGGTGTCAGTGTGTTATACCCTTCCGGAATTGGTCTAGCCATAACTTTTCTCCTTTGTTTCTGGTTCAAAAATATATTCTTGTACTCTTAATACAATTGTACTATACCGTCACACATGCAAACAAAAAGAAATTCCAAACCAAAAATGATTTATTTCCTTTTCCTTTTTCCCATGATAGGAAGCGCGTGGGGTTTTGCCGAAACCTATGACGACGATATACTACGTTTTGACTTTTTCTTGCATTGCCAATTAAAAAATGCGCCCGGAGGGATTTGAACCCCCAACCTTCTGATCCGTAGTCAGACGCTCTATCCAATTGAGCTACGGGCGCAAAACTACATTAAATTAGTGCCAAGCGGATATTTTATCAAAAGTTTTGTGCCAGTCTCAACTTCCTTAATTTTATCTATCAAAGTTGAGGCGGGCGCTAATTAACACAAATATTTTAAATTGAAAATTAGTGCCAGTCCTGACTACTTTCATTTTATTCATCAAAATCAGGGCAGGCGCAAACTCCAACTTGAGGGAAGAAAGTATATCGAAAAACGAGCGGGTGGTATAGAAGGAAAAGTTAAGCGGCTTGGCTGTCTTCGACTTTCACATAATGGAAATGCGGTTTGATCCTGTAATTCAAAAACGCGCCTTTCGAGGGCGCTGTTAAAAAAGCGGCGTAATATTTCTTTGGGACTTCAAAATAATGATAAATTCCTCCATTTTGAAACCGTACTTCTAAAATACAGCCTTTCGGCTCATAGCTAATGTTGGAAATGCTCATGGACTTAATTGGAATTTTTCCATGTCTTATTATAATTCATGATCATTTTGATCAACTTCGGGGGATTCCTGATTTTATTAAAGTTAAAACCTGTCATTTTCCCCAATAGCCAAAAGTTTCTATTGTTCCTATTTTTTATTGCCTAATCAATCACTTGATTTATAGAATATTTTGACGTATTAACATAAAACTATGTCACTCGGACCCATCAGATTGGCCGCATGTTTTGGTTTGATTGCCGTTCCAGCTTTTGTCATGTTCACCCGCAAAGGCCGCGATATTTTTCTCCGATTTTTCCGGGAAGAAACTCATCCGATTAATCTTGCCCTGTTTCGAATCGCGCTTTTCGCAACGTCTATCGGTCTTATTTTTTGCTATCCGCCGGTTTGGTTCAGCGCTCTTCCGAGTGCTTTGAGGTTTGCGCCTTACGGGTTTGAATGGCTGGATCCTTATTTTCCGATTAACCCGGCCGTGGCCCTGCCTGTTTTGATTGTTTATATTTTCTTTTGCGTCACGGGAATTCTCGGATTGTTCACACGCTTTTCGGCTTGGGCCGTCTTTTTTTCCGGCGTCTACTTGTTTGCAATTACCAATTGGTACGGAAAAATTACACACTTTCATCACGTCTTCTGGTTTGCAGCCCTCCTTGCCGTAAGCGACGCGGGTGATTTTTTTTCTCTCGATGCCGTCCTAAAAGCTTTTCGTCGCGCCGACTCCGGAATCACGGAGCCGCCCGGCCCATCGCAAAAATATGCGCTTCCGCTTGGCTTTACCTTGATCTTGATCGGAATTCTTTATTTTTTCCCCGGCATTTGGAAAGTCATCACACAGGGAACGGAATGGTTCACGACCGAAAATCTTAAATTCCACATGTACGAAAAATGGCTTGGTCTGGGCGGCTGGCTGCCCTTTTTCAGAATCGATCGGCATCCGATTTTGTACCGGCTGTCAGGGTTGGCTACTGTTTTGTTTGAAATTTCGTTTATCGTTTTGATTTTCTTCAAACCGCTCCGACCCGTTCTTTTTTGGGCCGGACTTTTTTTTCACAACATGACCAACTCCATCATGCGTATCAGCTTTTGGTATTTACAAACCCTGTACGTCATTTTGCTTGACTGGGATTTGATTTTTGAATGGTGCGGCCGGAAATTTTTTCCCGAAATGATGTACGTTATTTATGACGGAAACTGCAAACTCTGTCGAAGAACGATTGCAGCGGTAAGAGTGTTTGATGTTTTTGGCCGTGTCAAATATGTCAACGCACTCGACGAGGAAACGATTAAAAAAAATGGGCTTTCGTGGCTGGATTCAAAAGCGCTGCTGCATGACATGCACGCAGTGATCGGAAAAAGGATTTGGAAAGGTTATGATGCTTATCAGACTTTGGCCTGGCGTGTTCCGGTTTTCTGGCTTTTGATTCCGTTTCTTTATGCCGGCCCCGTAATTTCTTTGGGAAATAAAATTTACAGGAAAGTTGCGGATTCCAGAACGTGTCAAATCGCCGGTGAGCCGTCTGTCTTTCCGGAACTCAAAAGTTCGGGAACGAACAATTGGCCGGTCGTTCTCATGGGTACTTTTCTGATTGCGATAAATTGCTATTACGGAATTTTTAAAATCCATTCCTGGCCGTTCTCAATTTACCCTACCTTTGACGGCTTTCCGAAATCCGAAATCGATTCAATTCTCGTTGTTCCAATAAATGAAAAAGGTGAGACGATTCCGCTGGACGATCGGTTATATAAAAAGAGGCTTTATCATTCGCGGGTAAGCGTGATGTATAAACGAATTCTCGCTGAAAAAGATTCTCCGAAGTTTCATGACCGCTTGATTGGAATTTGGCAGGTGCTTGCGACGTTTAATCCACAAATTAAAGATGCGGCAACGGTTCAAATTTATCAAACGTGTTTGTCCCTGCTTCCGGAACGCGCAAAAGACAATCCGCTCTCCCGTCAGTTTCTTTTCGAATTTCATCCTTCAAAATAGCAGGATTTAAATTCACTTTTCTACTCTGTAGAGATAAAAAGTAAAGTCTTGATGTTTCCATCGACCGAGAAACCGCAGCAGAATTGACGCATCTAGCGGCTTTGTCTTAAAGATCATAGTTTCCCGCCAAGGAGTATCCACATTGTTTTGATAGCTCGCTAAATACATGGTCGGATATTCATTCATCATCTTGCTGAACGGAGAGCCGGGAGAAAAATCAGGCAAATCACTTCGGCCATCCAAAAATTTTGACATTTCCCAAATATACGGGCTTGGCGGACTCCAATATTGATGAAGCTCGAACATGCGGTTCGGTTTTCTTCCCATTTGATCTTCAAAAATAGCTTCTCTAAACGCCCATTTCATCCCCCAAATTTTTCCAAGCTCTTGGCGAATGTACATCGAATGGCGCAAATTTTCAGAAACAGACCATAACGTAATCAAGGTTAGGAGTGTGAGAAAAAAAATTCTCGCTTTATTTGGAATCCGATTGGCTAGTTGAATGAAGACGTAAAAAAATAAAAATCCAAATGGCAGCAAAATCGGCGTCAGGTGACGCGAAAATGCTACTGCTCTGTGAAACAAAAAAATAACGCAGGTTGAGGCAATCCACGACGCCAGAAAAAAAGAGGTTGAAAAACTGCGGCGCACCTCTTTTCTCGGAACATCTTTTAAGAAAATCAAAGCGAGGCCTGAGAAAATAAAAAGCCACGAAAGACCGAACCCGAACATGGACAAAATAGACGTGGGATATTGACGATTCAGGCGAAAAAGAACGGGAACCGTTTCTTTTTCCCACCCTGAAGGATTTTGAACGATCAGGTCATATAAATTTTTGAGGTTAAAGTATTCTGAAAAAATCGCAGAGGAACCGCGATGGTTCACAAAAACCATCGGAAGAAAACAATAGAGCCCGATCAATAAAATAAACCACAACCCTTTACGCTGATTTTGATTGGCGAGTCGCAAGTTAAAACCGGGATGAAAAAGAACCATTAGAGTCGTAAAAATAGGAACGATCGCCAAATTAGATTCTTTGATTCGAACGCAAAGCATCGCCAAAACCCATGTGCCAAAAAAATTGAGAAGTTTTTTCGAATTAAGGCGGTAGTTTTCATTTTTAAGAATTTCGACGAACTGGTAAATAATGGCCCACAAATACAAAATCAAAAAAACCTGATCCGTCGGTGTGGAATCACCAAGTTCAAGCGTGTTCCAGCCGTAAGCCGGTGTCGTCATCAAAACAATCACACAAAGAAAAGCGTCAAGACGACTGTCCATTATTTTTCTGGCAAACTGATAAATTAGAAAAATAAAAAATGAATTCATCAAAAGGTTGTAAAAGAAAATTCGCCAGTAATGATCAGCTAAAAGATGTTTGTAAAAAAGACATTCCGTTATTCTAACAAAAATAAAATCCAAATCCTTGTCGGATTGAAGCGTGTATGAAATCGGGGAAAAAATTCGCACCAAGAGTTCGGGGTAGGAAACATGTTTAAGAAGAGAATAAGAAGGAAGGACGTCGTCAAGCTCATACGGAACACCCTGCAAATAAAAAAAATAATAAATCCCAAAAAAAATGGCGAGCAAAATGCCCGGGTGAGTAATTGCCTTACGAAAAATCCTCATAGAACCTGTTTGGGTTAGCTAAAGAAGCTAGAGTATAGCGAAAATCGAGGAGAAGAATATAAAAATTATAAGCTTGTACTGAACCTGTCTTGATTTGGTCCTAAATTTTTTCCGCCGGGTTTTCATTTGAGGAACTGGAGTGCGGGGACTGATTAAAAAATAAAAATCGAATCATTAAAACAAATAAAGGCTGAAGTTCGTTCATTTCCACTCCTCATGGTTAAACAAACGCTACCATTCGGAAATAGAAATTACAAACTTGGGGTCTTTAAGAGGTTTCCTTCTTTAAATTGTTTACAAAGTGAGGAGGCGAATGAAAACAGCCGAATTAAACCTCTGGCACAGACTCAAAAAAATGATGGGAAAAAAGTAATAATAGCGATTTGTTTCATCATTTCATCCGATTTTTTGTAACCTAAAAACTTTCAGCGGATTGACATCGTTGCCCAGCCCCGGCCTTCGATAGATTTGAACGCAAGCCTGTTTATTTTCATATATCAAATTACCCAACTGATAACCACGCGGAACTAATGGCTTCATGGGGAATATCCAAAGTAAAAAAAGCGGTGTTCCGGAAGGAACATCGCGCGAAGACATGTAGATTTTCCTCGGCGAATAAACGGAATTTATGTTGTAATAAAACTCGGATGAAAATAAAGCTGCATCTTTTGCAAGAATACGATCCAATTCTTGATAATCAGAATAGAGGGCAACTTTATTTTTATAAAATTCGGAGGGCTTTTGAATACCGAGTGAAACGCTAAAAAACTGTTGGGCATAAAATAATTGTCCGACTAACCACGGTAACAATAAAAAACTGCAAACAAGTGATAATACAATTTTTGAAGTCATCCGCTTTTGAATTGCGGGCCGAGAGTTCATAGCAAATAGGACGGCAAAAGCATAATGAAGACCGGCAAAAAATCGAAGTTGATACGGCAGCATAAGCAAAATCCAAAAAAATTGAAACAATGCCAGGCTTCCTAAGATCAATCGATGACGCACTTTTATTTCTTTCACAAAAAATACTCCCGCTGTTCCGATAAAGATCAGCGGCGAATAAAAAATGGGGATGGTTTTTATGAACTCAAAAGAAGGCGGCCGGCTAAAACGCTTTAGGTTTCCAAACGCCATTGTGATATCACGTGGATCATAAACCGAATTCGGTAGAAATCGTCCCATCACCGGACCGAAAGGACTTCCTGATTTCAAGTAAGTCCAAAATATGAGTGGAAAAATCAAGATGATCCAGGGAAGGCACAGCCCAAGCAGAATGTGCTTTCTTTCCTCAAATGAATTTGTTTGCTTCAACAAAGAAACGCCGGCGATTGTGAGGATGATGAGATTAAGAGGCATAAAAATTAACTTTGCAGTAGCGCCGCTTAAACATAAAATCGAAAAAGTAAAAGCAAGTGTGGTGAGATTATTTTTTTCTTTAGAAAAATTTTCATGCTCTAGCAATAAAATAACGGCTGCCACTGTTGCCAAATCACCCATTGCATGACTTCCGCTTGTCACATAATTAATCGCCGGATACAAACCGACCGAAATAGCAGCGATCCACAGCCAGTTCCATGACATCAAGTCATTTCGACTTCTGATCATGCAATAACAAAACCAGAGAAAAGTGAGGCCGATCCACCAACTGATGACGTTTCCTGCGTCTGGAAAACCTAAAGCGTGAAGAGGTGCTAAAGAAATTTGAAATACCATATGCGGCAAAATAGCAGACACGATTGGAAATTGATAAAAATGGAGTGCGCCGTCCATGACAATCCGGCTTGGCACTAACATGTGATAATGAAGCTCATCGTGTTTGGTTGAAGGTGCAATCGCAACGAGAAGCATTGCAAGAATGGTGATGAAAACAAAAACGCACGGGACCCAATCCAAAAACGATTTTGATTTTTTGAAAGCAAATCGTGACGGCCGGTTCCATCGCGCATTAGAAATTCCGCCGAAAATCACCAAGGTTGCCCACGCGCAAATCAATAACAAATGTGAAGCTGCTTGAGCCATTCCAATCAGTTGAATCAGCAAACTAAAAATTTGAATCCCAAAAAGCACACCTATAACCTGAAGCCATGGGCTGTTTAATTTAAATCTCAAAAATCGAAGGATTCCAATACCGGTGCCCAGAAAACCAATGAAGGTTAAACTTCCGATCAAAAGAACAAAAAAAGGTTGATAGTGTTCGGCAGATGAAAATGAAGTCATGTTTGAACTGATTATCTAATACTTGCCGGCGCAGTGTCAATCAAGTGCGTTCTGCTATTTTATCTTCCTTGACAGAAATACTCGGAGCGTTTTAAATGAACATCGCTTTATGACTCAAAAAATAAGACCCTACGCGTTTCTTTCTTTAATGTATCTTTCGCCTCGTTTTCTTTGTCTCTTTCTCCGGGCTCACCATCAAGAAGTAACTTCCTTTTATTGGCGACTCTCCGAAGGCATTCTTCGATATGGCAGATTCGGGGAAAAAGGCGCAAGAACAACAGCCTTTGAACCTCTTTACCCTTTTTTCCTTGCAACAGCAAGATGGATGACTGGCGATCAAAAATTTTTAGTGCTCTCAGTCCAAATCGTAATCGGCGCCATCGGCTGTCTTTACCTTTATGAGCTCGGCGCTTGGTTATCTAGAAATAAAAAAATTGGTTTTATGAGTGCACTTCTTTATTCGTTTTATCCATACCTCATCTATCAATCTGTCATGATTTCAGAAATCACTCTTCTGACGACTGTTTTAATCGTCTCGGTCTACTATTATTGCAAAGTTACTTCCCCCTCACCCTTACCCTCTCCCAAAGGGAGAGGGAATGATAATTCATTTCCTCCTCTCCCCCTTAAAGGGGGAGAGGATAAAGGTGAGGGGGTGAATTCAATTTTATGTGGAATTTTTTTTGGACTTACGATACTGACTCGAACGACCGCGATGCCCATTTTATTTTTAGGAATCATTGCGCTTCTTGTTAAAAAATTTTATCGTCAGGCTCTACTTCTATTTGTAACATCCACATTGGTAATTTTGCCAATGATCATTCGCAATTATCAAATCGACGGCTCCTTGCTTCTCACGCGAAGCGGTGAAAATTTGTTCGACGGTAATTTGGAATATTCCGACAAATTAATACCGGCTTACAGTGTTGATGTCTTGAAACCTTATGTTTACGGTATTTTGAGAAAGGAACGTAGGGATTTAATTCGTAGTAGCAGTAATAAGGAACTCGATCGATTTTTTACTCAAAAAGCGTTTGAGTTCATGAGTGAGCATCCATGGCGTACGTTACGGTTAAAATTAAAAAATATAATTGACCTATTTAATTTCCGTCTTGTTCCCTTTTATCCAATGACTGAAAGCTCGGAATTAATTTTAGATGGAGCAGGAGGATTGCGTGTAGAGCCGATTGTAAATCGCAGCATTGCTTTGGAACTTGCTCATTCTCTTTCTTATGGATTTATTTTCTTAACCGCCGCGGCCGGCATTTATTTAAGAAGAAAAGAATTTCAAACCGATTTAATTCTTTATTTGACCATTTTAAGTTTTATCGCTGTTTATTCGCTTTACTTTCCCACAACCCGCCTTCGCGCACCCATGGATTTTGTCTTAATGTTTTTTTCGGCTTGCGCGATAGAAACTTTTTTGAGACGTTTCAAAAACGTAACATGAGTCCGCCTCGACAATCAAGCCTGACAATTTTTTTTCCGTGTTACAACGACAGAGAAACGATTCCAAAGTTAATCGAAAAAGCAGATGCCGTCGCGCGAGAATGGACGAATGATTATGAAATTCTAGTGATCGATGACGGAAGTTCGGACGGAAGTCGCGAGATTCTCAGAGACTTACAAAGCAAATATCCCCGATTACGCCCGATTTTTCACGAACATAACAAAGGTTACGGTGCAGTTCTTCAAACCGGCTTTCATCAATCCGTCAAAGATTTGGTGTTTTATACGGATGGAGATGGACAATATAATGTTTCAGAACTTGAAAGCTTGATTCCTTTGATGACTTCGGAAGTTGACATCGTAAACGGCTATAAAATCAAACGTGCTGATTCTTGGCATCGAAAAGTTTTAGGTGAAATTTATAAGAGCATCGCTAAAATATTTTTTGGAATTCGGATGCGAGATGTCAATTGTGATTTCAGATTGATGCGCCGAAAAATTTTTGACCGAATAAAACTGCAAAGCAAAAGCGGAGCGCTCGGCCTTGAAATGATTAAGAAAGCCCAACTTGCCGGATTTCATTTTGTCGAGCATCCCGTTCATCATTATCCACGCTCATATGGTCGTTCTCAATTCTTAAATCTGAAACAAATAGTTCAAACTGTTTCTGATCTCATCTGTTTAAAATGTGAACTATGGAACAAATGACGGCACCGATGCGTCCTGATGAATACATAATTATGCGCGGCTATGAGGATACTTATTGGTGGTACTCCGGATTGCGGAGACTTCTCACTTTCGCGCTTGAGAAATATATTTGGCCGGTTGAAACAATTGCTGTGCTCGATGCTGGCTGCGGAACCGGAGGAAATTTGGTTCATTTGAAACAAATCTTAAATCGCGCAAAATTTTTTGGGATGGACGTTTATCAATCTGCCATTGACTTAACAAATTCAAGAAATACTGGGGCCGCGTTGCTCGAAGCCTCCGTAAACCAAGTTCCTTTTAAGGAAAATAGTTTCGACGTGATTATTTGTCTCGATGTTCTTTGTCTCGACGGAATCGAAGATCTCAAAGTTTTGCTGGAATTTTACCGAACGTTAAAGCCCGGCGGAATTTTGCTTGTAAATCTTCCGGCGTTCGAATTTCTCCGCGGCGCACATGATTCTGCTGTCCGCACAAGCCATCGCTATACGGTTGATGAACTCCGTCAAAAATTAAACGCGACGGGATTTGCAATTAGACGAATAACCTATTGGAATGCACTGCTTTTTCCGCTTCTTTTTGTCTGGCGAAAAATAAGTGCTTTGAAGAAAAATCCTGGGAATCCGAGATCGGACTTTAGACCGCTGCCCGTTTGGATAAATGAGGTGCTTAAATTTCTACTTCGAATTGAACAAATTGCTATTTCTTATGTCGACTTACCGTTTGGCACTTCGGTTTTCGCCGTCGCGCAAAAACCCTAACCATCGAATTACGGTACTTGTGAAATGAATTTCTTTTTCCCTCTCCCAAAGGGAGAGGGAAAAAAAGTTTTAAACGTTGTAAATTAAATTGAAGGGTAAAACCGGAGTGGTTTCGGAGACTTTGAGGCCGCTGTTTTGACGGTCGGTGATAAAACTTTTGATTTTATTCTCAGGCAGAAGAATTAAAGCAACATCCTCGCTCTTAAAATCCCAATCGCCCAAAGACCGCCACTCGCGCTCATAATAAAAATTATTCGTTTGCAAATGATCCAGTTTTGCATCAGCTTGAGGAGCTGCCATTAGATCTCCGGATTTTGCAATGGAGCCGAGTAAATTTCGGAGTCGGTCGTATTTTTCGTACGATTCGGGAAAACGTTTGGCGCCTTCGTCAATTTCTTCAATTAATTCCATGAACTTGTGGAAAATCGAAGAATATTGATTGAAATATAAAACAGGATTGAAACCGTTCAAAATGGCGCTGGCTTTGTGAAAACCAACGGCAAAACTTCCGTAACGTTCCGCGTGAATGTGCAGATCCTTAAGCGGAATGTCGGCCAAGCAAGTGACATGGTAACCATATAACATTTCAACTTTTTTTGTTTCTGGATTGTAAAATTTAAATTCCTCATTTTGAGGGCCGACTTTAAGTCCGGTTTTTAAAATGGAGAGCAGGATTTGATAACTATCGTCATCCGATTTTTCGCGGCTCACAAAATGCCACAGAACTTCCGAGGCAAATCGTTGTTTGAGCTGAGTTAAGATTTTAGTCGAGCTGACTTCATTGGTAGTCATTGGCTCTTATTTTAGCAAAACAGCTTGGCTCCGGTAAATTTTTTCTAATTTTCCCCTCTCCTTTTGGGAGAGGTGAGGATAAACCGCATTATTTGATTTGAATATTTATCAATAAATCGCCGCGCTTATCGCAGCACGGACACGCTTTCCCTTCCTGACGAACTCTTAAGGTCTGGCCGTTTTGAATTTGTTTCGGAATGGTAACGGAAATTGAACGTCCTTCTTTCGTCTTCACCAAAATTTTTTCACCTTGAGTAGCTTGTTGTTTTGAAATTTTAGCTTTGATTTGAACGTCAGTATTTATTTTTTCCGTTCCGCCGTAATTTTCTTCATCCTGTAACTCTTCGGAACGATAACCATATGGACTTCCGCCGCGGTAAACAAAAACACGCTCGCCGCCTTTCCCGCCGCTTGAGAATTGACTGCCGAATAAATCGTCGAAATCAAAACCGGATTTTGTTTTGCCTCGGAAGGCGTTTAAAAATTCGCTGAAGTCAAAGCCTTGCGCAAAACCCTGAGCGCCCGAATAACTTGGACCCGCGGCTGGACGGAAACCACTTCTCCTGAATTGATCGTATTCTTCCTTCCGCTTCGGATCGTTTAAGACATAATAGGCTTCTGAAATTTCCTTAAACTTTGATTCGGCTTCTTTTTTATCTTTCGCATTTGGATTTCGATCAGGATGATACTTGAGCGCCAGACTGCGATAGGCTTTCTTGATCTCTTCTGCGCTCGCCGATTCCGAAACCCCTAAAACTTTGTAATAATTTTTCTGTCCGGTTTCCATAGAAAGTATGTTTCTATTATTTTATTGGAAATTGCTGCGAATATACAAAGAATTTTGTGGTGCCCACAGGGTGACCATCAGAGAGATAGATCAGCGGTTTTCTTCGTTCAATTTTCATCTTACAAACAACTTCGGAGAGGGGGGGATTTGAACCCCCGGTAGCGCTTTAGGCGCTACAGCGGTTTAGCAAACCGCCGCACTAAACCGGGCTATGCGACCTCTCCATGAATGTTGAATAGGAATTGAAATTATAACATTCGGAGGGGGTAGGATTCGAACCCACGAGGGCCTTACGACCCTAACGGTTTTCAAGACCGCCGCATTCGTCCACTCTGCCACCCCTCCAGATAAATAACACGAATCAAAATCAATAAAAGTCAATTCTGCCGCATCTTCCAAATCAAAAACATAATACTGAAAATCAAAAACCAACCAATGATAACGACATATTTAATACAATCTCGGATATTTTGTCTAAAACGTTTTGCATTTTCACTCTGATATTTCAGCAATTCTTCTAATTCTTTGTAAGGGTCGAATTGTTTAAAAGAGCTTTCAAATAAAATATGCGGATGTTTCATCGCAAAAGTTATTAACTTTTCACATTGCTCCAGAATTTCTCTTGGAATTTCATCTGCAGGGTTTGAGGAAATATCATTAAAAAAAGACTGTTCAGCTGATATTTATTTCCCTCTCTTAACTTTATATAATATCGTCGAAAACTGTCTGGCCAAAAAAACATACCTGGAAGCCAGGCTGCCCATTGACGCTCCCTTCCGACGACAGCAACATCCGACCAAGGAATAATTCTGTTGTCAGCACAAACATTGCCTTCTTCGGTTATCTGTTTAATCTCCAAGATATCCTCTTATTCAGCTGAAATAAAAAAACAGTATAACTTGAATAAAAGCAAAAGCGAAACTGAAGGAATTGAACGCGAAGTTAGAAATATTTTTTCAGTGCTTCCGGAAGCTTGATCGAGCCGTCAGCTTGCTGGTGATTTTCTAAGAGACATAAGATCGTCCGCGCAAAGGCGACGCCCGAACCGTTTAACGTATGGACAAATTGCGTCTTACCGTCTTTGGTTTTATATTTGATGTTCATGCGCCTGGCCTGAAAATCTTCAAACATGCTGCAGCTTGAAACTTCAAACCATTTATCGCTTCCCGGCGCGTAGACTTCCAGATCATAACATTTCGATGCTGCAAAACTCAAATCTCCCGCACACAACATCACGACTCGATAAGGAAGCTCAAGCAATTGAAGTACCTCTTCTGCTTCCAGAACCAGCGATTCCAGTTCATTTAAAGAATCTTGCGGCTTTACAAACTTGACGAGTTCCACTTTGTCAAATTGATGAACCCGCGAAAGACCTTTCGTATCTTTTCCGTAAGAGCCGGCTTCTCGTCTAAAACATGGAGAATAAGCGGTGAGTTTAATGGGTAAATCTTTTTCATTGAGCACGTCGTCTCGAAATATATTCGTCACTGGAACTTCAGCCGTCGGAATTAAAAATAAATCCTCATCTTTCAAGCGGTACATATCCTCTTCCATTTTAGGAAGTTGTCCCGTTCCCGTCATGCTCGCACGATTCACCAAAGCCGGCGGCCAAACTTCTTGATAACCATGCTTCTCGGTATGCAAATCCAACATAAAATTCATGAGCGCGCGAACCAGTTTAGCCCCTTCGTTTTGATAAAGAACAAAACCACTTCCCGTCAACTTGGCTCCTCGCTCAAAGGAAATCCAGCCCGACTTTTGAGCCAAAGCCATGTGATCCTGGGGTTGGAAGTCAAAGCTGGGCTTTTTCCCCCACTTACGTACCACCTTATTGGCTAAACTATCGTTTCCCACTAGAACAGAAGAATGAGGGACGTTTGGGATACCACTTAATATTCTGGCCATTCCTTTATCTACTTCTCCCACTAAAGTGTCTAAATCTGCTATCTTTTGGGATACTGTCTTCATGCCTTCAATGATCTCATCGGCCGGCTTTCCCTGCTGTTTCGCCTTCGTGATTTGATTGTTGGCCTCATTGCGCATCGATTTAAGGCTGTCGACTTCTTTGATAAATTTGCGCCTTTCGATGTCAAAAGACAAAACCTGATCGATGAGCTCGCCGGAAACACGTTTTTTGGCGAGTTCTTTTTTTATAAGATCCGGATTTTCGCGTATGAGTTTGAGATCTAACATAGGGTTGAAATAAAAAAATCATTCCCGACATTCTATCCGTCATTGCGAGCGAACGAAGTGAACGAAGCCTGCCTCGCCGGCGGGCAGGCCGGGCGGGCTATCTACGACTGCTGTCATCCCCGAATGTTTTTGTTGGGGATCCAAATTTTGGATTCCCGCCTAAAGCGTGCGGGAATGACATGCTTGCAGATCCTTCGGCTTGCCTCAGGATGACGTATGCATTACAGGAATGACACTTTTGTTTTTAAATCTTAACCTTCTTCAGCGTCGCCTTCTTCTCGCGCAACCACTTTCATCGCCGAAGCAACTTCATCTTTTGGTTTTAGTTTAATGAGTCGAACGCCTTGAGTATTTCGTCCGACCGTTCTGATTTGGTTCACCGGAATTCTGACCACCATCGAACTTTCAGTCACGATAATAATTTCATCATCTTCCGTTACGGTCAGCACGTTGACCACAAATCCATTTTTGGCGGTTACTTTTGTGTTGATGACTCCCTTGCCGCCACGCGATTGAACCCGATAATCTTGAAATCTGGATTTCTTGCCAAATCCCTCACTTGTGACCGTCAAGATCGTGGCTTTTGGATCTACAATTTCCGCAGCGATAACTTCATCTTTTTTCCCAAGCCGGATGCCTCTTACACCGCTTCCCGTACGTCCTATTTCGCGCGCCTGCTTTTCATTGAAGCGAATTGCTTTTCCATCTTTCGTGGCCAAAAATATTTCATCTTTCCCGCTGGTTAATTTGCAGTCAATTAAAAGATCTTTGTCTTTTAGCGTGATCGCAGTAATACCGGTGGTTCGTGGATGAGAGTAGGCAGATAGATTTGTTTTTTTGACGACGCCGTTTTTGGTTACCATTAATACATAATGTTTGTCGTCAAATTCTTTGACTTGAAGAAAGCTTGCGATCGATTCGTCCTGTCCAAGCGCAAGTAAATTCACGATCGCTTTTCCCTTCGCTTGCCGAGAAGCTTGAGGAATATCATAAGCTTTGCGCCAGTAAACGCGCCCCTTGTTCGTGAAGAAAAGAATGTAATCATGGGTGGAAGCCAAAAACATGTGTTCGATAAAATCTTCGCCTTCTTCGCGAACGCCGCCTCCCGTAACGCCTTTACCGCCTCTTTTTTGGCGGCGATACGTATCAACCGGAAGTCTTTTAATGTAGCCGGCGTGTGAAATGGTGATGAGAACATCTTCTTTAGCAATTAAATCTTCGATTTCAATATCATCTTCTGCTGCGACGATTTGTGTTCTTCGTTCATCTCCATATTTTTTCGTAAGTTCTTTAGATTCAGTTTTAATAATATCCAGAACTTTTGCCTTGCTCTTCAAAACCGACTTGAAATATTCAATTTGTTTTAAAAGTTCAAGATACTCAGCTTCAATTTTGTCTCGCTCGAGTGCGGTCAAGCGCTGAAGCTGCATTTCCAAAATGGCTTTTGCCTGAATGTCGGTCAGCTCAAAATTTTTAATCAAGGCTTCTTTGGCAATCTCGGGATCTTTCGAAGCGCGAATGGTTTTAATAATTTTATCCAGATTCGCAATTGCAATCTTAAGACCTTCTAAAATATGGGCTCTTCGTTCTGCTTTTGCCAAATCAAATTGGGTGCGCTTTCTCACCACCTCAACTCTGAATTCGATGAAGTATTCGATCATCTGTTTCAGGTTCAGAACGCGCGGCTGGTTGTCAACGAGCGAAAGCATGATCACGCCGAAGGTTTCCTGCATTTGCGTATGCTTATAAAGCTGATTGAGAACAACTTGCTGATTACAATCTTTCTTAAGTTCGATCACAACCCGTGTACCGTCTCGGTCTGATTCGTCTCGAATATCGTAAATGCCATCTACTTTTTTGGATTCGACCAGGCGAACAATGGATTCAATTAAATTTGTTTTGTTCACCATATACGGAATTTCGGTAATCACGATGGCGTCTTTTTTGGTTTTCGTTCCGCTTTCGATCGCAGCTTTCGCACGAACAATTAATTTCCCGCGGCCGGTTTCAAAAGCCGATTTAATTCCTTCACGGCCGCAGATCACACCGCCGGTGGGAAAGTCGGGACCTTTGACAACTTTCATCAAGTCTTTGATTGAAACTTCCGGATTTTCAATGACGGCAATAATCGCTTCTACAATTTCATTTAAATTGTGCGGCGGAATATTCGTTGCCATGCCGACGGCGATTCCGCTGGAGCCGTTGATTAATAAATTTGGAAGTTTTGCGGGAAGAACAGTTGGTTCTGTTAGGGAATTATCGAAATTGCCGGTGAAATTTACGGTTTCTTTTTCAATATCCTGCAAAAGCTCGTCTGCAATAGTACCGAGACGCGCTTCCGTATAACGCATCGCGGCTGCGTTGTCACCGTCGAGAGAGCCAAAATTTCCCTGTCCATCGATCAGCGGATAACGGAGCGAAAAATCCTGCACCATTCGGACCATGGAATCGTAAACTGCCATGTCGCCGTGCGGATGATATTTGCCCAGCACTTCTCCAACGATACGAGCTGATTTTTTGTAAGCCTTATTGTGAGCAAGGCCCAAATCACTCATGGCATAAAGAATGCGTCTGTGAACGGGTTTCAATCCATCTCGAACATCCGGAAGCGCGCGCCCAACAATCACGCTCATCGCGTAATTGATGTAGCTTGTCTTCATTTCATCTTCGATCGGAGCCGGAACGATTTTTTCGTTCAGTGCAAATACATTTATATGTTCATCTGCCATAAGATTTCCTAATATCGTATGTCATTTTTTCCTCCCCCCTTGTGGGGGAGTAAGGTGGGGGGGTCATTTTTGAAATCATTCTAACCCCCATCCTAACCTTCCCCCATAAAGGGGGAAGGGAAATTTATATATCCAAGTTCCTTACCGCTTTCGCGTTTTTCTCAATGAATAACCGCCGCTGCTCAACTTCATCGCCCATTAAAATCGTAAACATTTCATCTGCTTCCACTGCATCATCGAGCGTGACGCGAAGAACGGTCCGCTTCGCCGGGTCCATCGTTGTTTCCCAAAGCTGTGCGGGGTTCATTTCTCCGAGACCCTTATAACGTTGAAGCGTAATCCCTTCTTTGCCAAATTCCTTAATCGCTTTAAACACTTCGGAAAGATTTTTATACATTTCGGTTTTCTTGCCGGCTTTTACTTCAAATGCAGGTTTTTCACCACCCGTAAAATTTTGGACTTCTAAGCTGTATTTCTCAAGTTTCTTTCCGATTTTGGTTAGCTCGTGTGATTCAAAAATTTCAATGGCTTCGAGTGTTTCTTTTTCCTCAGGAGGTTCTTTGGCATTTGATTCTGTTTTGGTTTGAACCGGAAGCGTCTTTCCTTTTTTCTTTTCGTTGTCTTTTACCGCTTTTGCGAGCTCATCGTCAGAATAAATAAATTGGCCTTCTTTATCTTCATCGGATTTGACTAAATGCGTCGGAAATATTTTTCTCTTCACGTCATAAGCTGCCAAATACCGCTCGAGGTTAATTCCTTTGCGTTCTACTAAATATCGGATTTCTTCCAATTCGAGCAGCGCATCTAAAATACTTTTAAGGTCTTTGTCGGAATAGGTCTGTTTGTTTTTTAAATCTTTAAGTGTCGTTCCGTCCAGCCCGAATTCGATCATGAGCGTATTAAATTGATCTTCGGTTTGAATATATTCCTCGCGCTTTGCTTTTTTGATTTTATACAGCGGCGGCTGCGCAATAAAAATGTGTCCGTTCTCAATCAATTTTTTCATTTGGCGGTAAAAAAATGTGAGCAGTAAAGTTCGAATGTGAGAACCATCCACATCGGCATCGGTCATAATAATGACTTTGTGATATCTGAGTTTTTCAAGATTGAACCCGTCTCCATTTTCCCCGATGCCAATGCCAGTTCCAATGGCGGTAATCATGGTTCTGATTTCTTCATTGCTTAAAATTTTATCGATCCGGGATTTTTCAACATTTAAAATTTTCCCGCGGATCGGAAGAATAGCTTGGAAACGGCGGTCGCGTCCCTGCTTCGCAGAACCACCGGCCGAATCTCCTTCAACAATATAAATTTCGCAATTCTTCGGATCTTCGTTGGAACAGTCAGCCAATTTTCCTGGAAGAGACGCCGACTCAAGAGCGCCTTTTCGGCGGGTTAATTCTCGCGCTTTTCGGGCAGCCTCACGAGCGCGTAGAGCCAAAATTGCTTTCTCAACAATTTTATTGGCGACGGCCGGATTTTCTTCATAAAAAGACGACACTGTATCGTAAACAACGGAAGAAACAATACCTTCCACTTCTCCGTTTCCAAGTTTTGTTTTCGTTTGGCCTTCAAACTGAGGCTGGGGAACTTTAACGCTGATCACGGCTGCCAAACCTTCGGACAAATCGGTTCCGCTTAAAGAGCCATCGATGTCTTTCAGCGCATTTTTTGATTTTGCATATTGGTTGGTCGCACGCGTTAAAGCAGTTCTGAAACCACTCATGTGAGTTCCGCCTTCAATCGTATTAATGTTATTGGCGAAGGAAAAAATATCTTCGTTGTAACCGTCGTTATATTGAAATGCACATTCAACTCCGACGTTGTCTTTTTTCTTATCAACGTAAAAAATTTTGTTGTGAAGAGGATGTTTATTTTTATTTAAAAATTCTATAAATTCTGAAATGCCTTCTTTGTATTTAAAAATGTGCTCTTTTTTGGTTTTCTCGTCTTTAATCGATATCTCAATGCCTTTATTTAAAAAAGCGAGTTCTCTCAAGCGCGTCGAAAGAATCTCAAAACTCAGATCAATTTTCTCAAAAATCTGTTTGTCTGGTTTAAAGGTTACTGTGGTTCCAGTGCCTTTGCTTTTTCCGATGACCGTTACTTTTGAAACTGGTTTGCCGCGCTCGTATTTTTGGCGATATAAATTTCCATCTCGGCCTACCTCAACTTCAAGCCATTCGGAAAGCGCGTTTGTCACCGAAACACCGACGCCGTGAAGACCGCCTGAAACCGCGTAACTTTTGGAATCGAATTTACCGCCGGCATGAAGCGTCGTCATGACTACTTCAAGCGCGGATTTTTTCTGCGTCTTATGCATGTCAACCGGAATTCCGCGGCCGTTATCAATGACCGTGCAGCTTCCGTCCGGATGAAGCTCTACTTGGACTTTGTCGCAATGGCCAGCGAGCGCTTCGTCAATGGAATTGTCAATGACTTCATAGACAAGATGGTGCAACCCCCGCGGCGTTGTATCACCGATATACATTCCCGGCCGTTTACGAACGGCCTCGATTCCTTCGAGAACCTGGATGTTCGTAGAATCATATTTGTTTTGCGGAGCTGGTTTCTTAATTTCTTTTTCCTTCGATTTCTGTTTTGCCATGGTTTTCATATTGCCCTATTGTTATTCTCAAACGTTCTATTTGTCACTCCCGCGAAAGCGGGAGTCCAGCAACCAAATCTTCATATAAATCCAACCAATCAGGATTCAACCTTCCAATCTCGACGCCATTTCTTGAGCATCTTTTCTCTTGAAATTGCAGCGTTAATATCATTTGCTTCTTCATAATAAACAAGGCTGTGAGCTTTATATTTCTTTGTGAAACCATCGACTAAATCATTTCGATGTTCATAAACTCTTCTTATTAAATCGTTGGTTACACCGATGTATAACGTGCCATTTTTTTGACTGGCCATTATGTAAACAAAATACTGATTCATTTATGACACTCTGGATTCCCGCTTTCGCGGGAATGACAATTTAGCGAATTTCGCCGACTAAAAATCGGACATCTTTTACTTTTTCTTCTCCAAATTGGTTTTTCAATCTTTTCAAAAGAAGCGGTTTGTATCGCCGGCTTAACTCAAATGCAAGTGTAGAATCGTCGACCCAAACGGTTACTTTTCCGTCTTTTGAAAATAGCGGTTTTGTATGTTTTGAAAATTGCAACCCCACGATTTTAGGCCAGCAATCAGCGAGGTTGGATTTTCTTTGGTTTTCAGGATTGGTGAGACGTAAAAAAATGCTGTTTAAGATTTGTTTAATTGGTTTCTCATTCATTGCTTAACTAAGCTGCATTGGCATAACGACATACATATAGCCATCTTCTGTTTTGATCAATCCTGGCTTGTCAGGATCTGTCATTGCCAACAAGATTGTTTCGTGATCTAAATTTTTTAAAACATCAATCACATAATTTGGGTTAAACCCTATGGTTAAATCATCGCCTGAAATTTTAGCTGGAATTTCTTCTTTTGCTTCTCCCAGATTTGGCGACCTTGAAGAAATCAAAAGACGATCTTTAATAAAATCTATTTTTACAGCTTGATTTTCTTGTGATGTTAAAAGCGCTACGCGCTTCATGCATGCCAAAAATTCTTGACGGTTTATTTCTGTTTTGGTTTTAACCTCCTTCGGAATAACCTGCTCGTAATTTGGAAACCGCCCCTCGATTAACCGAGAGATTAAAATCGTTTCGTCGATTTGAAAAATGATTTGATTTTGGGCAAATGTGATTTTCGTTTTTCCGTGTCCATCGGCGATTGTTTTAATTACTTCTGCAATGGTTTTGGTAGGAATAATTACTTCAAGAGCAATATCGTTTGGTAAATCAATATCTTTTTCAATGCTCGCGAGCCTTTTCCCGTCGGTTGCTATAAAACGCGCTTTTTTATTTTTAAAGATAGCTAGAACGCCGTTTAAAGTATAGCGCGTTTCATCTCTCGAAATTGCAAAAGCAGTAAGGCTTAAACATTCTTTTAAAACGGTTCGTTCCAGTTCAAATGACTGTTCCGCTGCGGGCTCTGGAAGTTTTGGAAAATCATCCGCTTCAAGACCCATGATTTTAAAGAACGATTTGTTTGTTTTTATGTTTACGGCATTATTTTTACCAACTGTAATCTCAAGCTCCCCCGCTCCAAGTTCGCGAATAATTTCATATATTTTCTTTGCCGGTACCGTAACAGCTCCTTGGAGCTGCACTGTTGCGGGGCACTCTGTTTTAATTCCAAGCTCCAAATCTGTTCCGCTTAGAGTAATTTGGTCGGGGCCGTTGCTTTGAATTAAAATATTGGAAAGAATGGGGAGAGTGGCTTTTGAACTAACTGCTCCCAAGACAGTGGTGATTACTTTTAAGAATTCGTCTTTTTGTACTTTGATTTGCAGCGCATTACTTACTATAGTACTTTCTGTATTAGAAATAGTAGTCATACTAGTAACCCCCTCTAAAATGTTGATAACTTCGCAAGTTATTATCAATAAATAGCTTATAAAGATGAAAACTGTTCATAACTAACCCTTACCTATCAACCCTTTAATATCTTCTATCATATGTTGTATTTTTCCGCCAGAACGAACTATTCGGTCGATTTTTGTGCAAGCGTGGATAACAGTAGCGTGTCCACGACCACCAAAATAAGCACCAATTTCAGGTAAAGAATGATCCGTCATGTCTCTAATCAGATACATAGCAATTTGACGTGGATAGGCGATTGATTTAGATTTTTTCTTGGCGCGTAAATCAGAAATTTTAATTTGAAAATAATCACAGACGCCTTTTTGGATTTGATCGATCGTAATATTACCAACTTCTTCTTTCAGCGCATCTTTTAAAATTTCATCTTCTACCACCTTTACATTAACAACCGTAGAGGTTAAAGATGAATAAGCAACCACCCTCATTAAAGCTCCTTCCAATTCTCTAATATTGGATTTAATTTTGCCGGCGATAAAAAAAACAACATCATCCGGCACAACAATGGTTTCTCGTTCGATTTTTTTCTTAAGAATTGCGATGCGAGTTTCCAAATCCGGGGGTTGTATGTCTGCAACCAAACCCCAGGCAAATCGGGACACCAAGCGTTCTTCAAGACCCGGAATATCTTTTGGCGGACGGTCACTCGCAACAATGATTTGTTTGTGGGCATCATAAAGAGTATTGAAGGTATGAAAAAATTCTTCTTGAGTTGATTCTTTTCCAGCTATGAAATGAATATCATCCACCAACAAAACATCCGTATTTCTGTATTTTGCTCTAAAGGTATGAGTGGAGCGGTTTTGTATCGCAGAAATTAATTGATTGGTGAATTTTTCTCCGGACATATAAACCACTTTTGAAGTCGGATTTTTTGAAAGAATCCGGTGGGCAACGCCCTGCATGAGATGAGTTTTCCCAAGACCGGCGCGACCGTAAATAAAAAGTGGGTTGTAATTCTTTGCAGGAGCATCGCTTACAGCCAGCATGGCAGCATGAGCAAAACGATTGCCAGGTCCGACCACAAAACCATCGAAGGTGTATCTGCTATTTAACTGCGGAGCTTCTCCTGGATTTTGAGAAGAACTCGGCATAGGAGCAGGGGAAGTGGAAAAATTGGGCTTATACGACCGGTCTGAAACAACGTAACATATTTCCGGTTTAATCCCGATCACTTCATGAACTGCGCCGCAAATGATTTCGCGGTAATGATCTTTAAGCCAGTCACCATAAAATTTATCCGGTACCTCGAGAAACAACTTTCCGTCTTCAAATTTTTGGAATTTTGCGGGCTCGATCCAAGTTCTAAAACTTTGCTCACTTAATTCTTGTTTGATATTAAGAAGGGCCCTTGGCCATAAGTCATTCGGATCAGAAGAAAAGTTCGTTTGCGACGTTTGAGCTTCTTTAACATCCATGGCAGATTATTAACAAGTTGTTAACATGATAAACTAGTTATTATCAGGTTAAAATTTAACATATATAAACACTTTATTAACATCTTATGAACATGTTAATTTTAGGAACAATTGCTCTACCTTGAAACTCTTTTGGCATGGTTTATCGTATGATCCGCGTTGTTGAGCAGGAAAGTTTTGAGAATCGAACTTATTATATTGGATCATGAATTTATTGCCACAATTATTTTCTTGTTTTTTTCTTTACTGTTTTCCAACCTTGTCAGTTGCCTTGACTAGCTTTCCTGTTTTGTTATAATCAACCTTCGTTTAAATAGAGAAAGAAACTCGTGAAAAGAACCTATCAGCCATCAAAAAGAAAGCGCAGAAATAAACATGGATTTCGTGCGCGCATGAAATCTCGCGGTGGTCAAGACATTCTAAAAAGAAGGCGAAGAAAAGGGCGAGCGCGGCTCACCCCGGTATGACCGTCGGAAACGATTCCTTTCCCAAAACATCACGACTTAAACTTGCCAGCGATTTTCGAGGCCTTTTAAAAAACGGAAAATCTTCTCGTCAAAATGGTATTGCTGTCTATTTCAAAGAATCAGATCAAAAGAAAAGTCGTTTGGGAATTATTGTCAGCAAACGAATTTTAAAACGCGCAGTAGATCGCAACCGAGCGAAACGCTTAATTCGAGAATTTTTTAGACGGGAAAAGAATCATTTTAATTCTAATTTCGATTTCCTCATTCGTCTTTATCAGAGTGATAACTTATTGGAATCAAATAACTTACATAAATATCTAAAAGCACTCTTACACACAGTTAAGATTCTTTAATTGATGACTTCGCTAACACTTTTTTTAATTCGATGTTACAAAAAATTTGTTTCGCCTTTTTTGGGAACAAGATGCCGATTTTATCCTTCATGTTCCGATTATGCATTTGAATCGATCAAGGAATTTGGTTTTATGTGTGGAACTTTCCGTTTCCTCACGAGACTTCTGCGGTGCCATCCTTTTTCACATGGCGGCTACGATCCAGTAAAACCATGAATGAAAATAAAAAATTTGTTTTAGCCGTCGGCTTTTCTTTTTTAATTCTGCTTTTATACCCCGTTTATTTAAAATGGATAACGCCGAAATCTGTATCCGGCGAAAACGCGATTTTACCAACCACGCAAAATCAGATTACAAATAATCAGTCGCAATCGCCAACTGCAGTTCCCCAAACAAAACCAGAAACAACCGAAAACATTTATCATTTTTCCAACCAGCATTTCAATGTTGAATTTTCTGATCGTGGAGCAACCATTACGAAATTAGCGCTCACTCGATGGGGAAAGACAACAAAAGGCAGCGAAGCGATTTTGATTAATAAAGAATTGGTGCATAGCGGCGCTTTTGTTGCAGCGATATCGGGTCAGGGAATTGATTTTGAGGACAAAATATTTACGCTCGAAAATTTAGATACTGTTAACGGCGAAGTACAATTTGTTGCCCAAGAAGCCGGCAAATGGCTGCTTCGCAAAAAGTTCCGTTTTGATCCGAATCAACCGGTTTTTTGGCTTGATATCGAGACTCAAAATTTAAGTTCTAATCCGCAATCCCGAACTTTGGAACTCTCGAGCCATCTCATTTCCGGTCGTGATATTTATAATGCAAGAGAAACCTTTTCTTTTGTTTCCCTTCAGGACAAATTAATTTCTACAGGAATTCGAAAAATCCAAAAAAAGCCGTTGTTAACCGAAGGCAAAATTTTATGGCAAGCTCTCACGCGGCATTTTTTTACCTTGATTATTTGCCCTGATACTCCAGCGACATTAGTTAATACATCCGTCAGCCAAGGAGATATTTTAATTACCAAACTCCAATTTGAGCCTCAAGCATTTGAGCCCAATCAGAGCATCAAACAAAGTTTTTTCGTTTATGTTGGACCGAAATATTATCGCCAGTTAAAATCCTTCGGTCATGGATTTGAGCAGATTTTATCACAAGGATTTTTTGGTATTTTTAAGCTTTGGTTGTTGCTGGCACTCCAATGGACTCACAAAGTTGTGGGCAATTATGGTTGGACGATTGTTTTAGTTACCGTAGCAATCAAACTGCTCTTTACGCCGCTCACTCACATGAGCTTTGAATCCATGAAAAAAATGCAGGCACTTCAACCCAAAATAAAAGCGCTCCAAGAGCACCACAAAAATGATCAAGCCAAACTTTCTAAAGAAATGATGGAGCTTTACAAACGAAATAAAGTTAATCCCATGAGTGGCTGTCTTCCGATGATTTTTCAAATTCCGGTCTTCATTGCTTTTTATCAAGTACTCGCTCAAACGGCAGAACTTCAGGGAGAGCCCTTTATTTTTTGGATTAGAGATTTATCGGAACCGGATCATGCATGGATGCTTCCTTTCGCACTTCCTATTCTGGGTGACGCCATTAATATTCTTCCATTTTTGATGATTGGTTCCATGATTTGGCAGCAGCGCCTGACGCCTCAAAGCGGAGCACCCGAACAGCAAAAAATGATGATGTTTATGCCGATCGTGTTCGGCGTCATGTTTTACAAACTTCCTTCAGGACTTGTTCTTTATTGGTTTGTGAATAATCTGCTTTCTATTTTTCATCAACTTTTTATCAAAGGAAAAGCGCTTCCGCATCACGAGGAATAACCGCACGTCATTGCGAGGAGACCGAAGGCCGACGAAGCAATCTCAGAATCATGATAAATGAGAAGCAAGGTTTTGTTTATATGTTGATGAATAGCAAAAATACGGTGGTTTACACAGGCGTAACAAGTAATTTACAAAAGCGAATATTTGAGCACAAACAGAAATTGATTGATGGCTTTAGCAAGAAATATAATTTGAATAAGCTAGTATATTTCGAACAATTCAGTGACATTAAAAATGCGATTTCAAGAGAGAAACAAATTAAAGCCGGGTCTCGCAAAAAGAAATTTGATTTAATCAAAACTTCAAACCCAACCTTCCAGGACTTATGTTCACAACTTTGAGATTGCTTCGGGCACTTCGTGCCCTCGCAATGACAGTCAGACCTTCTTATGATTCACGATAAAAAATACGACGCCATCGTCATCGGAGCCGGTCATGCCGGAACCGAAGCCGCGCTTTCGATCGGACGAGCCGGCTATCAAGTTTTATTTCTCACGATGAATTTGGATTCCATTTGTCAGATGTCCTGCAATCCGGCCATCGGCGGCTTGGCAAAAGGTCATGTCGTCCGCGAAATCGATGCGCTCGGTGGCGAAATGGGACTGGCCATTGATCACACCGCACTTCAATTCCGAATGCTCAATAAATCCAAAGGTCCAGCCGTGTGGGCTCCTCGTGCTCAAGCGGATAAAAAAGATTATCAGCGCTACATGAAATGCGTGGTTGAAAGTATTAAGAATATCGATTTGAAACAAGACCAAGCTGTTTCCCTTCTCGTCAAAGACGGCAAAGCGGTCGGCATTCGAACATTTACGGGAATTGAATATCAGGCTCAAACTGTGATCATTACAACCGGCACATTTATGAAAGGGCTAATTCATATTGGCGATGTGAATTATCCCGGTGGCCGCGGAAGCGATCCACCTTCTGTCGGACTTTCAGATTCGCTTAAGCAATTTGGTTTTGAAGTCGTGCGTTTTAAAACAGGAACACCATGCCGACTCCGCAAAAACACCATTGATTTTTCAGTTTGTGAAGAACAGCCCGGCGATTTGGATCCCGAACCATTTTCTTTTCGAACGCAAAAATTAAATATTGAACAGCTTTTATGTTGGCTTACTTATACAAATGAAAAAACACATGAAATCATCCGAAAAAATTTACATCGCTCTCCCCTTTATGCCGGCCGCATAGAAGGAATCGGCCCTCGATATTGTCCGTCGATTGAAGATAAAGTGGTTAAGTTTGCAGATAAAAGCCGCCATCAAATTTATTTAGAACCCGAAGGACGAGACACAGAAGAATTTTATGTGAATGGAATGTCGACGAGTTTGCCGCAGGATGTTCAAATTGAATTGATTCACAGTATTCGCGGACTTGAAAATGCAGAGCTCATGAGATTTGGTTATGCGATTGAATATGATTGTATGCCACCCACTCAATTAAAACATTCACTCGAAACGAAACGAATTGAAAATTTATTTTTTGCAGGACAAGTTAATTGCACTTCAGGATACGAAGAAGCAGCTGCTCAGGGATTGATTGCTGGTTTGAATGTAATCCGAAAACTAAAAGGCAAACCTCCCTTCATATTGGATCGTTCTGAAGCGTATATCGGAGTATTGATTGATGATTTGGTGACTCGAGGAACAAACGAACCTTATCGATTGTTTACCTCTCGCGCTGAATTTCGGCTTTTGTTAAGACAAGATAATGCGGACGAAAGACTTATGAAGTACGGCAGCGAATTTGGATTAATTTCTGAAGAAGTTTATCAAAAAATGTTAGATAAACAACAAGCAGCTGAAGCCGTGATGGAAAAATTAAAATCCAATAGAATCAAAAACGATTCAATGGATAAGATTCTTAAAAGAACAGAAGTAACAATTAATACATTGATAGAAAATGGTTTAAATTTGACAGATTTTGATGAACATACATGTCGCAAAGTTGAATGGGATATCAAGTATGAAGGATATATCAAACGTCAGCTTCAAGACGTCACAAAATTCCGGAAACTGGAAAAAAGGAAAATCCCGGAATCGATCGATTACAAATTAATTCGAGGGCTCAGCCGAGAGGCTCAGGAAAAATTGTCTAAAATCCGCCCGGTATCAATTGGCCAAGCTTCCCGAATACCCGGCATGTCCAGCTGTGATGTTTCAGTTCTTCTGGTTTACCTCCAAAAATTGTCGCCATCTCCTCGCTAATTCGTTATAGCCCCAAAGGTTTGAAGAGGAATCCAGACGTCATTGCGAGGAGGCCGTAAGGCCGACGAAGCAATCTATGGTTTGAGATTGCTTCGCTCACTTCGTTCGCTCGCAATGACGGTAGGTTTTATATGTTCGGGGGTGGCATTCGTGTCAAATTGTGTCTGAGTTACTCCCCATTTTTCAATCTGTACTCCGATCTACGATCCAATAGGATCAGAGACTCGTAATGGTCGGTGTTTCACGTGAAACAGAACCATATAAATATTTATAACTCTATTCTAAAATAGACTTAATATCATTATTTTAAACCTAAAGCCACGCCTTTATCGGTCGATAATTTAATATCTGAATCATCTCAGTTGTTTCACGTGAAACGAGAATTTATATTGAAAAGACAATCGAAAAGGTTTAATCTTCACCCATCTAATTAAGGTATTTCATGCCGAAAATCTTCTCTTTCTGCAATCAAAAAGGCGGTGTCGGAAAAACGACCACAGCGGTTAATCTCGCCACCTGTCTCGCGCAAAAAAATAAGCGAGTTTTATTGATCGATGTCGATCCGCAAGGAAACGCTACCAGCGGAATCGGTATTACTAAAAGCGAACTGACTTCATCTACCTATGAATTATTGAGCGGTGAAATATCGGTTACAGAAGTTATTATACCAACGAGTATTACAAATCTAAAAATAATTCCATCCAATGCCAGTTTGGCTGGCGCCGAAGTCGAATTAATTGAGTACGAGAGAAGAGAATATATTTTGAAGAACGTGCTTGAATCTGTTGTTGACCAGTTTGATTTTATTTTAATCGACTGTCCGCCGTCATTGGGGTTGCTTACTTTAAATGCGCTAACAGCAAGTGATGGAATGCTAATTCCTTTGCAGTGTGAGTATTACGCTTTGGAAGGTTTGGGCCAGCTTCTTAATACCTACCGGTTGATTCGTGAAAAATTAAATCCGGAACTTGAAATTGCCGGCGTTATTTTAACGATGGCAGATTTTAGAACCAATTTAACGCAGCAAGTCATCGAAGATGTTCGAAGTCATTTTCAAAATCAAGTTTTCAAAACAGTTGTTCCGCGTTCCGTAAAAATCAGCGAAGCTCCAAGTTTTGGGAAACCCATCGCGCTTTACGATCCTCTTTCAAGAGGTGCGAAATGTTACGAAGAAATTGCAAAGGAATTTCTAAAACGATTTCCAACAACAGAAAATGAAATCACGCTAAAGAAAAATAATAATGAGATTGCTTCGGCCACGATCGGAACGCTGCCTCGCAATGACGCCCCTGAAGGAACCGCAAAAAACACTGTCATTGCGAGCGCCCGCCTGCCGGCGAGGCAGGAAGCGAAGCAATCTTAATAACCACTTATTGGCCTGAGGAGAGACATATGGATCTTAAGAAAAGAGCTTTGGGTAAGGGATTAAGCGCCTTGATTCCAGATACATATATGAAGGAAGTGGACACTCAAAGAGAGATTAAAAAGAATCAGCCGGCGGCTTCAGAAAGTGGGCTCCAGGAAATTCCCATTTCATCCATTAAGCCAAACAGGGAACAACCGCGTCACCGATTTTCTGATGAAAAAATTGACGAACTCGCAGCTTCTATTAAGGAGCAGGGAATTTTGCAGCCGGTGATTGTGAAAAAGTCCGGCAGCGGCTATGAACTCATTTGTGGAGAGCGTAGAGCACGGGCGGCTCAAAAATGCGGTCTTGATAAAATTCCGGCGATCGTAAAAGATTTGGCCGAAGATAAATTACTTGAGTGGGCGCTTGTGGAAAATATTCAACGCGAAGATTTAAATCCGATTGAAGAAGCCCAGGCCTACGTGCGACTTTTAGAACAACGCGGATTTTCTCAAGATGAAGTTGCCAAAAAAGTAGGCAAAGATCGCTCTACCGTTGCGAATACCATCCGATTAATGCGTCTTCCTCAGGATATTTTGGAAGGTTTGATCGAGGGAAGATTGCAAGCCGGCCACGCACGGGCGCTTCTGGCTTTGCCGACACCGGAACATCAGCGACAACTGGCCAAAAGAATTATGGAAGAAAAATTGTCGGTGAGACAAGTCGAAGAATTAGTTGGACGGTCGTTAACTCGTAAACGAAGAGCCAAAACCGCACGCGAGCTGGATCAAGACATTCTTCAGCTGGAAACTAAAATGGAACGCAAGCTGGGAACTCAGGTCCGAATCTTCGCCAATAAAAAAAATCAGGGAAGAATCGAAATCAAATATTATTCACTCGATGATTTAGACCGGCTTCTTAATCTCCTCGAGATTCCTCGAACCTAACGTTTCTACTTTGGAATTCATGAAATCAAGAAACAAATTCTGGTTTTTAACGTTCACTTTTTTGAGCGTTTGGATCGGAGCTTGCGCGCTCGGAATTTACCGGACTCAGAACGGCTCGAATGATTTCGACACCTTTTACACAGCCGGAAAAGCCGTTTTAGAGAAAAGCGGCATCTATTACATCGGCGAATATTATCAAATGCGTTCAAATGTCGGCCCATTTTTATATCCGCCAATCGCGGCTTGTTTTTTTAGTCTGTTCGCATTTTTTTCGATGCCGATTGCCGCTGTCATTTGGACGAGTCTTCTTTTTGTTTTATTTGTCGCAACCATTTTTCTAATTTTTGATTTTCTGGGCATTCGGTACAACGAAATCCCGAATTTTTGGTGCTCCATTCCAATCATTGATCGAATATTTTGGTCCAGCATCAGCATTATTTTATTCATCGATAATTTAGTGATGCTGCAAATCAATATTTTGGTTTTTTTTATTTGTTTGTTGTGTTTGGTATTGTGGAAAAAAAAGCAGAATTTTTTGGCGGGTTTCATTCTCTCGATTGCCATTTTGTTAAAATTAACACCAGCGCTTTTTTGTTTGTATTTTGTGACAAGAAAAGCCTGGAAACTTCTTTTGGGCGTTTTGATCGGGTCCTTGATTTTCACCATCGTTATTCCCACCGCCATTTTCGGCCGTGAAAATAATCGGCTCTATCATCGCCAATGGTTTGGGAAAATGATAAAGCCGGGCTTGATTGATATGTTTGAAAAAATAAGTCCTCAATCCAATACCATGAATAAGTCCGCCGAAGAAATGCGTCAGATCGCCACCGACCAGTCTTTGATCGATACGAATCAATCTCTGGAGGGAGCTTTAAATAGGCTTTTATTAAAGGACCGCAAGAATTATTTTGCCACTCATCGGTATAAAAATTTGGCGCCTCTCGGAGGCGGAATTTCCAGGGAAATGCTTGGTTTTTTAATGATGTTCATCAGATTTTCATTGCTCGGCGTTTGCGTTTATTTATGGACAAAGAAATCCCATGAAAACAATTTGAAAGTTCCATTGGATATTTCTTTGGTTTTTTTAACGATGACACTTTTATCACCAGTCACGAGAAGTCATTATTACATTGTCTGGATTTTTGTTTATCTGACACTTTTTTATTTGCGCTTAAGATTAAAAAATATTTCGCAGATTCAATTCTTTTTTAAAACAGCAGCGGTCTCTGCTTGCGTTTATTTAATGCTCGCGCTACCTTATGGTGCGGCAGTGGGCACGGGCGCTTGGTCGAATCTCATTTTTTGGATCGGCTGCGCTTACCAATTAAAAACAAGCTGAAGTGAAAACAGTGGCCAATTAAATAAAATATATGGGGAGAGATGGCAGCCCCGATTCTCATCAAAATAATTGGAAATCGGGACCGTCATCTCAACAATAAATAAAATATATGGGGAGAGATGGCAGAGTGGACGAATGCGGCGGTCTCGAAAACCGTTAGGGTCGTAAGGCCCTCGTAGGTTCAAATCCTACTCTCTCCGAATTTTTTTAGTTTGATTTCTACACCAAAAATACGTAAGGTACCTATATATGTCTTATCTTGTATTCGCCCGCAAATTCAGACCGCAAACCTTTGATGAAGTCATTGGCCAAGAGCCGATTACCACTACGCTTAAGAATGCAATTTCAAAAAACCGGATTGCCCAAAGCTTTCTCTTTACCGGCTCCCGAGGTGTAGGAAAAACTTCAACGGCGCGAATTTTTGCAAAAGCACTCAATTGTGAAAAAGGTCCGGCCACCAACCCGTGTAATCAATGTTCCATCTGCCAGGAAATTACGCAGGGCAATAGTCTCGACATTTTGGAAATCGACGGCGCTTCCAATCGTGGGGTTGACGAAATCCGGAATTTGCGCGAGAACGTCAAATTCAAACCGGCCCGTGCGCGTTTTAAAATTTACATCATCGACGAAGTTCATATGTTAACGGGCGAAGCCTTCAATGCGCTTCTTAAGACTTTGGAAGAGCCGCCGGAACATGTGAAATTTATTTTTGCCACCACCGAAGTTCACAAACTTCCGCTCACCATCTTGTCGCGCTGCCAGAGATTTAATTTTAGACGGATTCCGATTGAAGATTTGATTAAGAAACTAGCAGAAATCGCCAAGAAAGAAAAAATCAAAATCAATGACAAAGCGCTTTTTCTGATCGCCAAATCTTCGGAGGGAAGTTTAAGAGACGGCGAAAGTCTGCTCGATCAATTGGCGAGTTTCGGCGAAGGTGAAATCAAAGAATCAGACGTTACTTTTTCACTCGGCTTGACGGATGAAGATTTATATTTTTCGGTTCTTGAAGCAATTAAAAACAAAGATTCGAAAATGGTTTTGGCCGGCGTCCAAAAAGTATCGGAAGAAGGAAAGGATTTATCTCAATTTGCGAAAGGCCTGCTCGAACTGTTTCGGAATTTATTGGTGCTCAAAGCCGGAGATCAAACTGATAATTTGATCGAAAGCACTGAAGAAGCTTTGAAACATCTTAAGAAAATAAAAGATTCGTTTTCCCGTGAGGAACTTTTACTCGCACTTACCCTGATTCAGCAATTAACTCGCGAAGTCCGCTGGTCAGAGTCGCCGAGGTTTTTAATTGAAACGTGTTTGTTGAAACTCGCTCATCGAGCTGATCTTCGCGCGATTGATGAATTACTCAATGAAATTAAAGCCATGGAAAAAAGCGGCAAAGTATTTCAGTCAACTTCCGGCGCAAACATTTCTAAATCCGCCGCTCCTCCGGAAGCTTATTCGAAAACTGCAAATTTTGATGCTTCTAAAAAAAAAGAGGAAATTAGATTAACCTCTTCCGTTGTTTCGAGATCTTCCGGCAGTTCTGAGATTGCTTCGGTCGCTTCGCTCCCTCGCAATGACGTTTATGAGGGTACGTCAAAATCTGCCGTCATTGCGATGAGGCCAAAGGCCGACGAAGCCTGCCTCGCCGGCAGACGGGCAATCTCGCAATCAATTCCAGGACCTTTTTCATTTGATGATGTCTGCCGCGTTTGGCCGGATTTAATCGAGCGTGTTAAATCAATTAAAATGTCGTCGGGAACTTATCTCACCGAAGCATTGCCCGTCGATGTGATCGACGGGTTTGCTGTGTTCGGTTTTCCGGCTCATCTTAAGTTTCATAAAGAAACTTTGGAACAGCAGTCTCATAAAGATTTAATCCGGTCTACATTAAGTACATTAATTGGAACTCAGGTAAATGTTTCTTTTATCATTAAAGACGGTGTTCCAAGCGCAACAAATAATTCGAAGCCCTCTGCTTTAAATGCCGGTCCAACCGAAACCCAACATGCAAACAATGCCGACATTATCAATTCGGCGCTCAATATTTTTGAAGGCAGTAAAGTCATTCACAAAGATCAGAATTAATTATGGCGCGTCCTTACTCCGAACGGCTTCAAAAACTCATGAAATGTTTTACGAAACTTCCCGGCATTGGCCCGAAATCAGCCGAACGGATTGCGCTTCATTTATTAAAACAAGATGCAAGGGAAGTAGAAGAGCTCGCCCGACTTATTTCAGATGCAAAAGCGAATACATTTTTTTGCGAAAGCTGTAATAACCTGAGCGAGAAAAAAACATGTCATATTTGTTCGAACCCCGGGCGCGATCCATCAACCGTTTGTATTGTTGAAGAACCAAAAGATGTGGCTTCATTTGAGCGAACCGGAAGTTTTAACGGCGTCTATCATGTTTTGCTCGGCGCTTTGTCTCCGCTCGAAGGAATCGGCCCGCGCGAACTGAGGCTCGATCGTTTGATTAAACGTTTGAGATCGCCTCAAATCAAAGAAGTTATTTTGGCAACGAATCCCAATGCAGAAGGGGATGCCACCGCGCTTTTTCTGACCGAATCTTTAAAACCGTTTGAACATTTGCGCGTCACTCGAATTGCCCGCGGCGTTCCGATCGGAAGTAACATCGAATACATTGATCAGGCCACGCTTCAGCGAGCCTTAGAAGGCAGGACGGCGGTTTAGATATTTTTTTGCCACCTCATCCAAAATCAGTTAACATATAAGTCCTTTATCCGATCTCATTACAATTTATTCCCCGGTAGCTCAATGGTGGAGCATTCGACTGTTAATCGAAGGGTTGCTGGTTCGAGCCCAGCCCGGGGAGCCATTGGACACTTAGGCGAACCTGGCCGTTTGTCAGGTAAGCCTGAGTGTCAAGTTAACGCCTCGCTTCCATTTCGGAGGCGAGGCGTTTTTATTTCAAAAGGGCACCTAAAAATGTGAGGAATTATTGGGCAATTATAGTCATCGCGATATCGTGTACGTTGCTGGGTTGTGCAACGAGTAGCAGTTCAAAAAATCAGTCAAGTGGTCTAGTTGAGAAAAAGTTATCCGAACCGCTTAATTTTCAGGGAAATGATGGGTTAGATGATAGGAATAATTCAGACACAGAAAATAGGGATTGGGATATGGCTTTAATTTGGTTCGCAATCTTTGCATGCGGTATCGGAGTTTTCGCTTTTACTTTATGGGTTGTATTTGATAATTTTTCTCGAGTAATTCCTATTCGTGAGCAGAGACAGATTCATGACACCCGGGATATCGAACTTAAAAAATATGAGTTGGTTTATCAAGAAATTACTCGATACAGAGATATGTCTTGGAAAGTTTCGGGGCTGGCTTGGGCCATTTATTATGGTATGATTTGGATCAATTCCATAAAAAATGACCCAAAAACCCCATTATTTTTCGATTTCGGTATACAAGAATTCCGCATTGCCATATGTTCCGCAGCCGTAATTGCAACCATCTTTCTGATATGGGGCGAGCATTCCTTACATAACAATATGAGACTGAGGTTAAGTTTGGAAAGAAACCTGGGGTTACATGAAAATTTTAGTTTTCGCGAAAATCGTTTAAGACCCACTCGCCCGGCAACTTTAGTTTCAATATCATTATTTCTTGCGTCGATATGGCTTCCAGTATTTTTTATGCTTGATCCAGGTAAGTGGTGGACTGTTCTAGTTAAATTTACGGGAGGATTTTAATATGGAAGCATTAACGTCAAGTATGATGATTCTTTTGTTGGTACAATTTTTTACTCCACATTCAGCATTTGCCTATCTTATTCGTACGAAGGAAAGTTGGAATGAAACGTTCGAATCCAACAAGTCAGTTAGTAAAAACGCTGGGCAATTTCAAAATTTGTACGACGTCAATGAAGCAAACAGCGAGATCAAAATGGTTCATCTTGAAAGATTGAACACACCAGGAGCCATAGGTCCAGGTATTGTTCAAGTTAATCCAAACCGGGCAAGCTATAAAATCATTTCCAATCAAAATGGTGTTATTACAGCGATTAATCAAAATAGCCCCTCGCAAATCAATCTTCTCACTCTCGGACAAGACTTTTTCTACGATTGTGGAATAGAAGGGAATCACTTATACGTCGGCTCAGGCACCATTGAACGTGGTTAAAAGAGAACGATTAATTTTGCTCCGTGAACACCGCGCCATTTTTTCATTCTCACAAGTAGCAGTGCCCATTGATCATGCGTGGTTCGTTTGGCGTCCACGCCGACGAGCCCTTTTTCTTCTTTGTTGTTGTCCTATACACCTCGGCCTATTCATTACAAAGCAGGTGTAGAACCTTGTCCCTTCCATGAAAGCAATTATTGATTGAGAATACTAGATTGGCAAAAAAACGCGCCCTTAGAGATTCTTGCCGATCTACCCAATAATGACATAGATCGGCAAACATCGATTGGCAATCCCTGCTTAGATGGAAAGCGAAGAATAACTGGATGGATATGGAAATATCTCCCAAAAAGTATTTGAAGAGCAGCCCGAAAGGAGGTATATTACGCAAAGTGCGTTACGCAGTTTGCGTAATATAGAGGGGTGGATGACATGAAAAATCCTTTTGTCTATGGTGAAGAAGTTACGGGAGAGGCTTTTTGGAACAGAGTCAAAGAAATCAAGGAGCTCGCCCAAGATATTCAAAACGGGCAGAATGTAATCATTTTTTCAACACGTCGCTATGGGAAGACTTCTTTGATTAAAAATGTACTCGAGAGGGTACGAAAAGAAGGCGTCCTGACGGTCTACGTAGATCTTTACCCGGCGATTACCAAAGAGAAATTTGTAGAAGTTTATGCTAAGGCAGTTTCCAAGTCGCTTGGAAAGCCTACACAGAAAATTCTGGAGGCTGTGAAACGGCTTTTCCCTAAGCTTATTCCCAAAATTGTGATTCGAGGCGAGGGAGAGGCCGAATTTGAATTTGACTATGCTCCGAGAAACGTATTTAAAACAAGCCTTCCTGATCTTTTGAAGGCAGTCCATAAAAGAGCGCAGGAAGAAAAGAAAGTCGCCTGTGTTGCTTTTGATGAGTTTCAAGAGATCGCTAATTATGCAGATGATGAAATTGAAAAAGAAATGCGGACCGTTTTCCAATCTCACAGGAATGTGAGCTACATCTTCCTTGGAAGCAAAAAACATTTGTTTGGAAGAATCTTTCAAGATCCAAATAGGCCCTTTTACAAGAGCGGCAAGCATTTGCCTCTTGGGAGACTTCCCATCGCTGAGGTCAAAAAGTACATCAAAGAAAGATTTAGTGAAGGGAAGATTAAAGTATCACCAGACGTTATTTCTGTCATTGCTGAAACAGGCGCAGGACACCCCTATTACACCCAACTTCTTGGCCACATCCTTTGGGACGAGTGTCTTGAAAAAAAACAGATTTTGGCTAAAGACGTCGAAGAAGGCCTTGAAAAAATGCTTAATCGCGAGGGCGAGGTTTACGAATCTATTTTAGATGGTCTTACGCGAAAGCAAAAAAGCCTGTTGGTTGCCTTAAGTCTGGAACCCGAAGCACAAGTTTTTTCCAGTCAATTCCTGTCCCAATTTCATCTGGGAAGCGCTTCTTCTGCCCAAAGAGCCTTTCAAGGTTTAATCGAAAAAGATCTTTTGGATCGTGAAAACGATCAATTTGTTTTCCACGATCCTTTTTTTGCCCTTTGGCTTCGAAAGAGACGATAATTGTGAGGGACTAAACTCGGTGCGCGGTCCAACGGCTGTTAAAGAAATAGCCAATCACATATTGGGCAATTCAAAATTTTTCCTTAATCTTTTTATCATGTCCAATTAACCACAAAACAAACCCAATAAAAACGCCCGTCAGGAGAAGGTTAAGCGCCAAACTCAGACCGGCAAGAGTCGTTGCAATACCGCCCAGCCCATAATTGATCGCAAGTAAAAGCACGCCTGCCCCTACTTCCCCGCGCGGAAACATCGCAATGCTTAAGGCTATTCTCTCACGAAAAGTCGCTTCGTTACAGTAACAGAACGCCGGGGAAACATTTTCCGAGATTTGCTAATACGGTCAGCATCAAAACATAAAAAATGGCCATTGAAACGCTCATTTCGCCAAGGGAAATTTTAGGAAGCGAGCAACCCACAAGAAACATAAAAAATCCCTTTACCGCGCGGTCAAAGAAAAGCATTTTCGATTCTGAACTATTTTCCCCCTCGCTGAAGTTGTGAGAGTTATATAAAAGACATCCCAGGGCAAAAGACGGCAGAAGAACTTCCAAATGGACATTCGCTGAATGTTCCAGAATCTCGCAAAAAAGGGTGGCCAGAATACCGTAAACCATAAGCCATCCATGGTGAACCGGCCATTTCAACCGATGAAGCCAGAAGTAAGCCCCGGCAAGCAAGAAAACAACCAAATTAAGAACATAAATTAATTCGCTCTTCATGCCTGTCAATAAAATCTGGAGAGGAATCATCAAGAGGACCGTATCCAAATCGTCGAAGATCGCAAGGACCTGCGCTTTACGGAAAAGCCAGGTTGTCCCCAGGCCTGCGGCCGCGAGCATGGCGAAAAGTACCCCAGCCGAAGTGGGCGCTGCAAACCGGGCGATGAGCAATGCTTCTTTCCATTGAGTGTGGAAGATCCCAATAAAATAAAGGACGCAAAAAATCCAGGGGAAAGCGGCGGCTGTTGCGGCGACAAGATAATCTGTCCCGTAACTTTTTATTTTTTTCTTGTCAATCCTAACTTCTCGTGAAACAAGCAAGTTGTGCAATTTGTTTGGCGAAAAGTGCCTACCAGCCCAAATTAATTCTACAGTAAATTTGTTATTGGTTCGATAATTATTCATGACAAATAATTAATGATAAATCTGTAGACAACGCAAAATAAAAGTAATAAACTGCGCAACAGAAGATTTGTTAAACTATGAGAGTGAATACAATGAAAAGAAATTATTTTTTGGCAGTCCTGCTTTTAATCAGCTTCCTTGCACTGGCGAATTCTTGTAGCGCTAATCAGAAACAGACGCGAGTTGCGCGAGTTAAAGATGCCAATGCCGTTACAGACACTGCCGTTGGCGCGCTTTCTGAGACAGAAACTCCAGAAACCACAAAGATAGTAGCGAAAGAAAGAAAAAAGCCAGAAAATGTTATGGAAGACCTAGCTTTCCAGCAAGCAGAAGATCAATTAAGAGATACACAAGAAGATATAACGGAAACAAAAAATAGTCGATTAAAATAAATTTAATTCTAGCCAATCACGTATAAGATGAAAGAGGTACAATGAAGAATCATTGCACTTTTTCTACAATTTTTAAGTCAATCCTGTTATTCATTGTTGTTTTTGGCTTCATTAATATCCAGCTTGCCGGTGCCCAAAAGGCGGGTAGTAAAACGAATGACGACACTCTGGAACGAAAAGAGCTTTTCCAGACAAAAGCCGTTCAACTTTTTGTGAGCGGAAAATATGAGGAAGCGCTCCGTGAATTTGAAGCTTTAAGGAAACAATATCCAGACAATATTTCTGTAGCCCGTTATATGGGTGCCTGCTTGCTGCACCTAGGTCGGGAACAGGAAGCAATTTCAACTTTCGAAGAAATACTTTCCAAACATCCACAAGATCTTCCAAGTCATCAATATTTAGCCAAAATTTATATTCGTCTCGGAGATTTGGATAGTGCTGAAAAAGAATTGAATTTCGTTATTTCAAATGACCGCACAAAAGTTTTCAGCGAGCCCGCTAAGAAAGATTTGGAAGCTGTAAATGGACTTCGGGCTGCACAAGCCAAAGCTAAAGAGACGGGGGAAATTTCACCGGTTGATTTCCTAAAAACGAGAGCTGGAAAACTTTTAGCACAGCGTAATTTTACAGAGGCGCTTACAGAACTTCAAAAGCTCGAAGGGGAACATCCTCAAGATTTATTGATTAAGCGATATAAAGGAATTGCCCTTCTTCAATCGAACAAAGTGGACGAGGCGGTGGAAGTTTTTCGTTCAGCTGCTCAATTAGCGCCAGATAATGTTCCGATTCGTTTTTATTTGGCCAAAGCTTATTTGATGCAAAGGAAATTCGAGGAAGCAAAACCTGAACTGAAATTTGTAACAAGTCACGACAAAGAAGGAGCTTATGGGGAAAGAGCTCGTCGTGAACTCAATGATTTAGATCAAGCGATTAGGCTTTCTAACAAGAAAAAAAGAAGGTGGGGCGTGAGGGCTTCAGGTGGTTTTGAATATGATACGAATCCTGCTAATCGCTCGAGATACGCTGCATTTCGAACACGCGACCCCGATGGCGCATATAAGTTCACAAATACATTAGGGGTCGATTACGCTTATTACAAAAAAGGGCCGTGGTCTGCTAAACTTCTTTATAATTATGCTCAGGCTTTGTATACGCACAACTTCCGCGACTTGGATGTCTTTACAAATAGCTGGGGAACAAATTTAGCACGCGCTTCAAAGCTTTTTAATAAGTCTCTCGTGACTCAGCTTGGATTTACCATTAGTCGCACGAACTTGCGCAACAAGTATTACAATTCATCTTACTCACCGTCTATAACTTTTGTCTATTTGCCTGCAAAATGGTATACAATTATTTTAAATGATAAGTGGTCCTATACGTCATACCAAAACAACGGCCCTCAATCCAACCAAACATCGAAATCTGGTTTTTATAACGAATTAAATATGAAGAACTTTTTTTATCTCAACAAGGCTAAAAATTTCTATCCGTTAGCTGAATTTGAGTATGATAATGATGCCACCCACGGAGCCAAGTTCCATAAAAACATGGGTTCTTATAAAGGAGGACTTCATTTCCCATTATTTCTAGGGTGGGAAGGGGAAATGAGTTATAACCTTAAGCAGGCTTATTACCCAAAATATCTGTATTCAACAAGACAACCTAGTCGCCGACGTTTTGATTATGAGCATATTTTCCAAGCGACCATTGACAGGGATTTTTTCACTTACTGGAATGTCAAGATGGGTTACACCGGTACTATAAGCGATAGCAAAGATGATCATTATAGCTATCAGAATCACTCAATTGGTGTAACCTTCAAATATAAGTATTAGTTGATAAAGCGTCCTCAAATTCTCTCCTTATATTAACCCCTAGTTTGCATTTCCCAGCCAAGCATGCTAGCTTTTACTTTGAGTAAGCAGGCATGTATTCAGCTCTTTCATAATAGTCAGTAGTTCATTACTGAAAAAGGCAAACCATCCGTAAGGTTGGGGCTCTCAAATTGTTGGACGATTTGAGACGAATCTGAAAAGGTTCGGCAAAGCTATGGGCCCGTAAAAGGGTCGCCAAGCCGCCAGTTTAAGAACGGCGTACAAATTGCTAACCCAGCCTGAATTTTTCGGACTGGGTTTTTTATTTATGGGAATTATCGGTTTTATGGTGCGTATTCAATTACGCATTAAGAGAGGAGAAATTAGATGATTAAATTAACCAGAATGAGAAAAAGCACGATCGCTTTTTTGGTTGTGTTTTTTGTATGGGTGGTACTTCCAATCAAAGTAGCGATGGCAGATATTATGTCAGATGCGAGTGCTTCTTTGGATAATGTTGTAGGAAATATCGATAGCGGTAACAGCATAGGCGATGATGTTCTTGAAGCTGCGACACTTGCTTCTCCAGAACCTGGAGATGGATCTGCAGCGCTGTCTGATTTGTCGTCAGCTGTTAATGATTTAGCTGACAGTTTGCAGCAAAATAATGGTGAATTTTCCGAAGACCAGAAAGCGGAAATCAACACAATTGCAGATGGAGGAGTCGATGCGATTAGTGAAGAGCCTCCAACTACTGCTGCAGATGTTACAAGTTCTGATCTGGGTGCGGGTGAAAGTGTTGCCACTGAAACTCCGGATACTATATTAAGCGACCAAGTTTCAGATATCACTGCTGGTGATATGACACCTGATACTTCAGAAATCGCTCAGGATGCTTCTGAGACATCTACGCAAGAGACTCCCGCTCCTGCAGATACTGATGCTTCAAGTTGCGGTAGCGATACGAATCCTTGCTAAGTAATAAACCTACCAATACTAAATCCGGCGGATGAAAATCTGCCGGATTTATCTTCCCGCCAAATATTTCACAAAGAAGCACATTTGATCTGCATCGCAAGCTTTCTTAGAAATTCCTAGTCTAGCTTGAGCCCTTCCTAATTGCCGCAATTTTTGGTTTGGTTCTTAATCATGAAGGGTATTTTCCAACATAGTTTTTGTTTTGACTTCCGATATACTTTTAACCTAGTCTTTTAATTCCGTGCCTTTTAAAATTTATTCCCCAGTGGTGTATTCGACTGTTTATCGAAGGGTTGCTGGTTCGAGCCCAGCCCGGGGAGCATTTAAAGAAAATTGCCATCCCGTCAATTAAACTGTAAATAACGATCAGGTAAATTCATGAGAAATTTTTTGAGAGCATTAATCGGAGCAATGCCTTTGACAGTATCCACTTTGATGATGCCTATTTCTCCAGATGGTATGAGAAATTCGAACAACTTAATAATCAAAAATCGATTCGTATTGAGCCTACGTCGATTAGTTTTGAAGGAACTGAAGAATGGATACAGAAATCATTTCGTATAGTGAATGATTCCGAGCAGCCGATTTACAATTTTCGAACGTATATAGATATCGGAAATTTTTCTCTGAACGATGTCGATATTGACCTTTTCAAAGAGTACCAAAATACCGCGAACCAATTTGTGCTAGAAAGTCAAAATGTCATATATGTTCTTGGTTTTACACATACCGAAAAACAAGTTGAAAAACGTGGCAAGGTGATTAGTACATACCGTATTGATGCTAAGAAAGACTTAAGATTCTATATTTCCGCGCGACGGGGAATGGTTATCAGATTCTATCCAGTCGAGTGGAATAAGGATGAATCTGGAGTTGGTTTTCAGAAATTGGATGAAAACCAACCTATAGCAATTACTGCGCCGCTTCCGAGCAATATAGGAGATAAGAGCGGAAAACTATTAGTATCTGGTAAAGCGTCCCATATGAAAGTAATGCTCTTCAAAAATATTCAAAAATAAAAAGTTAAGTTTTTCTTTGGATATTTTTTTAAGAAAACAATCCGGAACATTTCCAACCCTAAAGGGCGATAAAAAACATCGAAGTGCCAAGTCTGATTTGAACCCGGCACTTTTGGAATCGCTGCCAGTTCATAAAAGGTTTAACACGTCCCCGACTTCGATCGCACGTGCTAGGTCTTCTACTAGCCGTTGCGGGGAGGATTTATAAGTCAAGACCGGCGTTACTATTACAACGAACAGTAAGTTCGAAGGCATAGAACGCCTTTTTATTCAAATGTCCCAGCTTGTCCGCCGTTGTCCCGTTGATTTTATCATCATCACCCTTTAGAATTCCAAAACTCTGTCTGGATCATGTCTCGAAAATTGCATAAATCATTGAGCGCTGGACGGATAGGATAATAAAAATGGCAAAAGAAAAACCTTTTGAAAAACAGTTTAACGGTGTCTTAGGAGATTTAAAAATCCGGCGTGACAAAGATTCAATAAATCAATCTCTAGCCGACCAAATTTTTGATTTGGTATTCCAATACCCTGATTCCTACGTTTGCACAATTGCGCATACATTTGAAGATTTGCGGGAAGCATATCGTTTGGTTCATCAGGAATATTTGAATCGTGGATATTGTGAATCGAATCCTTCTCAAATGCATTATACTTATTATTGTGTTCTTCCAAAATCGAGGACCATTTTGCTTTTGGAAAAAGGAGAAAAGAAAATTCTCGGAACCGGTTCTCTAATTTTAGACTCTCCTTGTGGGTTTCCTGCTGAACCACTTTTTCCGGAAGAATTGAGACAAATTCGAGGAGAGGGAAGGCGTCTTGCAGAAGTTACCCTTCTAGCGATTTCGACTCAGGCATTCGGGAAGAAAGTTTTTTCGCTAACAAACCTTCAAAAATTAATTGCTACCTTTCGCCTTTTTAAAGCGCTTTTTACCTATGCTCGATCTCAAGGTGTGACTGATCTGATTATTGCCGTCAACCCAAGACATGAGAAATTGTATCAATCTTTAACCTTTAAACCCATGGGGCCCGTCCGTCCTTATTCAGGAGTTCGTAACAATCCAGCTCTTTTAATGCATTTAGATATCATTGAATTTATGGATATTAAACTTCGGAATCGAATGATTCAGAAATATTTCTTGGAAGGATCCAACATTCATGAGCTGATGAGAAATTCATATCATTGGGATCCTATAGTTTTACAGAATTTATTTTCCGAAGCTCAACCATTACCAGCCAACTTATTTTTAATTTTTCAGATTTATTTAAAAGCATGCCGAAGCAATTTAACGGATATGGAATATTGTGATGATCATAGAACAAACTGAAGTTTTAAACCAAACCACAGTTTTCAATTACGCAGAAGCTTTCGAACGAAATTTGGGATGGCTCTCGGAATTGGAACAAGAGCGTCTCAGAACATCTTGCGTTGCTATTGCTGGACTGGGGGGAGCAGGAGGTTATCAAGCAGATGCGTTAGCGCGGCTTGGCGTGGGCACATTTAAAATTGCGGATCCTGATATTTTTGAAATTTCCAATGTGAACCGCCAAATTGGAGCAAGCGTAAAAACGCTGGGGCAGCCCAAGGTTGAGGTTATCCGCGATATGATTTTATCGATTAATCCGGAAGCACGCGTAGAAACTTTTTACGACGGCGTTACAACTGAGAATATCGATGAGTTTTTGGAGTTTTCCGATTTGGTTATTGATGGGATCGACTATTTTGAACATGAAGCAAAATTATTGCTTTTTCAAAAAAGCCGCGAAAAGGGAATCACCGCTTTGACTTGTTGTCCCTTGGGGTTCGGTGCTTCTATCATTATTTTTTCTCCGGAAAGCATGTCTTATGAAAACTATTTTGATCTTCGGAACCATATGAGTGATCGGGAGAAAAAACTTGCGATCGGTTTTGGACTTTCTCCGTCACCTTTTTGTGTCAAATACATGGACCGTAAGGCAATTAATTTTGAAACTGGACGGGCCGCAAGCGTTGTCTCAGGATTAATGCTTGTAGGTGCCCTAACAGCCAGTGAAACGGTGAAAATCTTAACAACAAAAGGCCGAGTTTATTATAGTCCATATGTTTATCAAATTGATCTCTTGACCCATCGCCTAGTTCGCAATTGTTACCGCTGGGGAATGAAAAGTCCTTGGCTTAGGTTTAAACGTTGGCTGGTCTTAAGTGTAGGATTAGGTCTTCAATAAAAAGAAGTCCTCCCGTTGTTTATTTCCCCTTTTCATTCTAATCATAAACTCTAAAATGCAGTATGCTTAACCTAGTGAACCGAAAAGAAAGGGGCGTTATATGACATTACAAAGCTTATTATTGTTTCTTCTTATTGGACTTATTGCAGGTTGGTTGGCAGCAGTTTTAGTGAAAGGTCGCGGTTTTGGTGTGCTGGGAGATATCCTCGTTGGAATTATCGGTGCTGAATTGGGAGGATGGATATTCAGTGCACTTGGATTGGTTGCCTATGGATTTTTAGGAGCAGTCATTATGGCACTTGTGGGAGCTGTCATATTACTGAGCATTATTAAATTAGTGAAATCCGTTTAAAGACAGCAGTAAATTATTTTAGACCTTTGTGGTCGGGTCTAAAGTTGAAAGAATGCTGGCCAAGTCATTAGCATGCTCTTCTTCCATGGCGAGGATTCCTTCCAATACGCGTCGTGTCGTCGGATCCTTGTCTCCAACAAACCGAATCATTTCCGCATAGGAATCAATTGCAATTCGTTCCGCCACCAAATCTTCTTTGACCATATCAAGAAGGGAGCTGCCTTCGACATATTCTGAATGACTTCTTGTGGTCAAATCTTTCGGATTGAAGTTGGGTTCTCCTTCTAATTGAACAATGCGCGCAGCAATTTGGTCTGCATGAGCTTGCTCATCATTGGCATGTTGAAGAAATTCCTGCGCCACTGGCTCCGCATGGATTCCTTCAGCCATAAAATAATGACGTTTGTAACGAAGCACACAGATAATTTCGGTGGCCAGCGCTTCATTTAAGATTGCGATAACGGTCTTACGGTCTGCTTGATAACCCTCCGTCACAGCCCCATGTTCCATATGTTGCCGCGCCCGTCGGCGAAGTTCCTTGACATCACTTAAGAACGGTTTCTTTTCCATGTTTACCTCCAGCTAAACTATTATAACCATTTTTGATTTTTAACCAACATCATTAAACTTTGACAAAGAGAAGCGCTTAACATTAGCGGATGAGCTCGATTTGCAATTTCTTATCTCTTCATATATGATTCTCATATTTTATATTGCTCAAAAAGGAGAGCAACTTTGTTGCAAAATAAAACAGTTTTGGTTGTGGAACGAGATCCCGTTGAAGCGAATAAGATCCGCGCTTTTTTTGAGATCTATAAATTCCGCAACAAACTAGAAATTGTCCACAGCAAATCCGAAGCTCTCGATTACGTTTTCGGGACGAGCCAATATCAAAATCGAAAAGACCACGAAGTGCCGGGTTTGATTTTACTGGATTTGTTAACAAATAAGACAAAAGACTTAAAAGTTTTAAATCCTCTGCAATGGTATCTGCGCACTCAAAATATTCCGCTGATTATTCTTACTTCTTCAGAGGACCAAGAAAGGGAAGCCACAGAATATTCATTAGGTGCTGTTGGGTTTGTTCGAAAACCATTGGACTTCACTCATTTTATCGAGGTGATTCAATATTTGGGAATGAAATGGAAAGAACAAAATCTCGACGATATCATTAATAAATGATATGACTTTTAAGATTAAAAGTTTTAAAAGATCTTGCTCGTCTGATTTGTCTTTAAATCATTGAATATTTGAAAGGAGAAATAAGCGAAGGAAAGCACGCCAAATCTCAAGACGGATTGCTCAAACCCCGCATCATATTTAAGCATGTTCAAACCAAAACTTTTTACCACCTTAAAAGATTATTCGTGGCTGCAATTTAGAGCCGATTTCATCGCGGGAATTGTTGTTGGAATTGTTGCACTCCCTCTCGCAATTGCTTTTGCGATCGCTTCCGGTGTTTCTCCGGAAAAAGGGATATTTACAGCAATTGTCGCAGGTTTCATTATTTCAGGACTGGGCGGAAGCCGTGTTCAAATTGGGGGCCCGACCGGTGCATTTGTCGTCATCGTTTATGGAATCGTTCAGAAGTACGGGATGGACGGACTGATCGTCGCCACCGTTATGGGTGGCGTCATTTTAATCATCATGGGTTTTTTTAAAATTGGTTCAGCCGTTAAATTTATGCCGTACCCCGTGATCGTTGGATTTACAAGCGGAATTGCAATCATTATTTTTTCATCTCAAATGAACGATTTTTTAGGACTGGGTTTAAGGCATGTCCCAGCTGATTTTATTGAAAAATGGTTTGCTTATATTCAACACTTCAATGGCGTCAATTTCTTTGCTTTAGCCATCGGCATCGGCTCACTGTTAATTATTCATTTTTGGAAAAAAATTTCATATCGAATTCCAGGACCGTTAATCGCACTGATCGCTTCAACGCTAGTTGTACAAATTTTCCATTTACCGGTTGAGACAATCGGAAGCAAGTTTGGACAAATTCCGAATGTTCCTCCAGCGCCTTCGTTTCCGCATGTTAACTTGGAAATGGTGAGAAATTTAGTTCCACCTGCCATTACAATTGCTTTTCTTGCCGCCGTCGAATCACTTCTTTCCGCGATTGTGGCAGACGGCATGATTGGCGGAAAACATCGGCCCAATATGGAATTAGTAGCTCAAGGTATCGCGAATATTATTTCGCCGATCTTTGGCGGGATGCCGGCAACGGGTGCCATTGCTCGAACCACGACGAATATTAAAAACGGCGGACGCACGCCAGTTGCTGGAATCATTCATTCGGTCGTGCTTCTTTTAATTATGTTATTTCTTGGAAGATGGGCAGGACTCATTCCACTTGCTTGTCTTGCCGCCATTCTGATTGTCGTTTCATATCACATGAGTGAGTGGAGATCATTCCTCATGTTAATAAAAAGCCCAAAAAGTGACGTGATGGTTTTATTGGTTACATTTGCGCTTACCGTTGTTTTAGATTTGACTATTGCTATTCAAGTCGGAGTGTTCCTGGCTATTTTTTCATTTATGCGTCGAATGGCGCTTGTCACAAATGTTGGCATCGTTACAAAAGAATTGGAAGACGAAGAAGAAACTGACGATCCCAATGCAATTGCCAAACGAGAAGTTCCAGATGGAGTAGAGGTTTATGAAATCAACGGTCCCTTTTTCTTTGGAGCTTCCTATAAATTTATGGAAGCGATGAAAGTAATGGAAAAAGCTCCGAAAGTGCGAATCATTCGAATGCGCAACGTTCCGGCTATTGACGCGACCGGCATTCACACGCTTAAAGAAGAATATAAAAATTCAAAAAGGCAAAGCATTGCATTTATTCTCTCCGAAGTTCACGCTCAGCCGCTCATTGCTCTTGAACGTTCAGAATTGCTGGATGCAATCGGTGAAGACAATGTCTTTGGAAATATCGATGATGCACTCAATCGCGCGCGGGAAATTTTAGGCCTTTCGACAACAGACCATCCTCACCCCTTTATTCCGACGGTTAAGCGCGAAGGGCTTCAGTAAATCCTGCATTAGTTGCAAACCTAACTTATCAAATGCGGGCTTTTTATTTTGATTTCATGTTACAATTATACTCAGTTGCGTCTGCCAAAAGACTTTATTCTTAAATGAAAAATGAAGAAGTAGGGAAAAATCCGACGTTTTCGAAATCCACCATTATTGCTGCCCGTGGTTTTGTGACGGTCTTCAAAAGTGAAAAAAAGATTCGTCTTGCGTTCACGGTAACTTTGATCTTTGTCGCTTTGGCAGTCTTGATGAAAGTCTCTTATCTCGAAACGCTCCTCATTCTTTTTGCATGGATTCAGGTCATCGTAGGTGAAATTTTTAATACCTCACTTGAGAAGGCAATGGACTATGCATCGGGTAAAGAGTTCCACCCTTTGATTAAACGAGGCAAAGATTATGCAGCCGCAAGCGTTTTTGTCCTTTCCATCCTCGCGTCATTTATTTCTCTTTTCATTCTAGGAATTAGACTTTAAATCTTATTTGTAGTTCTTTTCCCCGTAAAAAAATGATATAGTATCGCCCCTAATATTTTCCATATGGCACCTAATCTAAGAGATAAAACAGCTCTCGTAACTGGCGCAGCTTCGGGAATTGGCCGGGCTTCGGCAATGGCTTTTGCTCAAGCCGGCGCAAAAGTTGTTGTCGCTGATATTTCCATTTCGGAAGGTGAAGAAACCGTTCAGATGATTCAAAAATCCGGCGGCCAAGCCATCTTCGTCAAAGCGGATGTTTCAATTGCGAAGGAAGTTGAATTCCTGATTCAAACAACAGTTGAAAAATACGGCCGGCTTGATTTTGCTCATAACAATGCCGGCGTTGAAGGTTCGCGCACAAAAATCGCAGCCTGTTCTGAAGAAGAATGGGATCGAGTCATCAATGTGAATTTAAAAGGCGTCTGGCTTTGTATGAAATACGAAATTCCCGCTATGCTTCGTTCAGGCGGCGGAGCCATTGTGAACACGTCATCGATATCGGGATTGGTCGGACTTCGAAAATTCGCTCCCTATTCAGCAAGCAAGCACGGCATCATTGGTCTTACGAAAACAGCCGTTCTTGATTATCCTCGATCAGGCATTCGAATCAACGCAATTTGTCCCGGCCTGATTCGTACCGAAATGATTGAAAGAAGAACGTTAAAACCAAGCGAAATCTCAACCGGCATTTCCGGTTGGATCGAACAAACCAAAAAAGCAATGGCTTTAAAATTTTTAGGAAAAGGACAATTGGCAGGCCGCATGGGTACATCAGAAGAAGTTGCGAAGGCTGTTGTGTGGCTTTGTTCAGAAGAAGCATCTTTTATCAACGGCGCCGTGTTGCCCATCGACGGCGGATATTTAGCCGAATAGTAATCCAGATAAAAAACAATGCCCAATTTAAAAAATAATAATTCAAATATACAATTCCCGCCCGGTCCAGGCATCTTTGAATATGGCTGGATGTATTTAACCGAAGGCTGCGATTTTTTGCGCTTGGCAAGAAGACTGGTTCGAAAATATGGCGATATTGTTCATGCGCAAATCAAAGTCCAGCACCATTTTTATATTAATCAACCTGATCTTATTGAAAAAATTATGCTCTCAGGCGACAAAGTATGGACGTCACGGCCGCGGCCGATGAAATATGCGCTTGGTTTGGGTTTAATTACAAGTCAAGGTGAACTCCACGGACTCATGCGCCGTTTCATGCAGCCTTTTTTTCAAAAACAAACCATTAATGACAAAGCCGAAATGATCATTGGCCGTGCGGAGCATTTGCTCACTCAATGGCAAACAGGAGAAGTCCGCGATATTTTCAAAGAGATGACACGTCTTGCACTTGATATTATTTTTCAGGTTGTATTCGGATCACCCATTCAAGATGAAAAAACATTAAACACAATCGAACACACCGCTCACATCATTCACCATTACGGTCACCAAAGTCTTGTTTCTTTCATTAATATGCACATCGAAAGCATACCGTTCATTGGTAAATTTACCGAATCTGCTCGCGCGCGGAAATTTATGGACGAAATGATTTATGAAAAAATCGAAAGCCACCGAAAGAAAGAGAACTTTGATGGAAATGATCTTTTGTCACTTCTCCTCAAGTTGCAGAAAACACCGGAAGGAACGAAATATCTAAATGACAGGCAAATTCGCGATGAATTGATGACCATGTTTTTTGCCGGACATGAAACCACCGCGAGCGGTTTGTCTTGGACCTTCTTTCTCTTGTCACAACATCCTGATGTTGAGAAAAAACTTCATGAAGAACTCGATCGCGTACTGGCCGGAAGATTTCCGACTGTTGACGACCTTCCAAATCTGCGTTACACACGGATGGTTTTGTGCGAATCCATGCGTCTTTATCCACCGGTCTGGACGATGGGAAGAAGACCGGTGCGAGGCCAGACGTTTCAAATCGGAGATTATCTGATTCCCAACAAATCCATGATTTTAATTTCTCCTTACCTCATCCATCATGATGCGCGTTTTTATTATGATCCTGAACGTTTCGAACCCGAACGTTTCAGTCCTGAAGAAGAAGCCAAAAGATCCCATTCTACTTATATTCCTTTCGGCGGCGGCAATCGGAAATGTATCGGAGAGTCACTTGCATGGTTGGAAAGTATGTTGATTGTAAGCATGATTGCATCGCGTTGGCGTCTCAAACTTGTTCCAGGACATCGTGTGGAAATGGAGCCGCTTATTTCACTCAAACCCAAATACGGCATGCGCATGATCCTTGAGCGCCGGAGGCCGCAAACGGAACCGGCCTCGTCGAAGGTGGAATTATCTGATTCGACGATTAATATGATTTAAATTGGAAAAAGGTTTTAATTTGTCTCCTCTTGGAAAACGCCGTTTGGTTTTTTATGTTTTAATAGGAACCAGCTGTCTCATTCTTTTTTTGATTTTTCGGGAATTATTTCCAAACGTTCTTTTCGGTTCCGCACATTCATCAAACAAAAAGATGGTCAATGTGGTGAACGTACGTTTTGACGATGCCGCTGTTTTAAAGGATTGGAAAGAATATGTATTTAATGGAAGATCAGAATATAAAGTTGAAGCCGATCCGAATGGCGAAATGGTTCTTCATGCCACGAGCAAAGCCGGTCATTCCGTCATTTTTAAAGTAGTTAATATTCCACTTGAAGCACGGCCCATTTTAGCGTGGCAGTGGCGGGCTCAGAAATTTCCTTCGAACAAAAAACATCAGAGTCTTTTTGATGAGAATGATTTTTCCATCCGTGTTTGCGCCGTTTTTGCGAGAAACAATCCTCTGCTTACTGACATCGTTCAATATGTCTGGGATGATTACTTGCCGGTAGGAACACGCGTTGCGAGTCCGTATTCGAAAAATGTACAAATGTTGATTCTCGAAAAAGGCAGGCCCAATTCTTCCAAAGAATGGTTGATTGAAAAACGGGATTTGCTTAACGACTATAAGAAACTTTTTGGAAAAATTCACTACCGTAATTTAAAAGCCATTGCCATTATTTCAAATTCGGACGATACCAAAACGGAATCCGAAGCTTTTATCAAACGGATCTGGATCGAAAGCGCAAACGCTGAGCGCCTTCATAAAAAACATCGCGGTATTCGTGGAGATATTAGCAGTTTGGGGCATGGACTGCGTTCCCTCAAGCGTTTTTGTTTGTCTATTTTGAAACGGCCAGTCCCTTTTACATTTTGGTGAGAAACGAACGGACTTTACAGAAAACTTTTGTATGGTTAAAATAACTTAGAATTCACTCAAATCAAAAGGAGAAATTCAATGTTTCAATGGTTTCTGAGTGGCGGTCCTGTGATGTGGCCGATTCTCCTTACCTCGATCGTTTCCTTTGCTATTATCATCGAGCGTTTTTTGTTCATTATGCGAGAGAAAAAGAAACGCCAACCGGCCGTCATCGAAAAAATTTTTACCTGTGTCAAAGCCGAACAGTTTGATGAGGCGATAAAAGAAGCGCAGCATTGTGAAGATTTTCTCGCAAAAATTTTGCTCTATGGTTTAAATCAGCGTGATAAGTCATTTTCAAATGCTATCGTGCGGGCTGCTAATCAAGTGCTCAAACGTTTCAATCAAGGACTTCCGATACTTGATATGATTATCACTCTGGCTCCACTTCTCGGTCTTCTCGGAACTGTCACCGGGATGATTTACGCTTTTGGTCTTCTCGGCCAACATGCGCTCGAAGCTCCGGTGGTGATTACAGGGGGAATTGCCCAAGCGTTGATTGCAACAGCCTGCGGTCTTGGGATTGCGATCATGGCTTTGATTCCATCCGTTTATTTTAATTCAGTTGTTGAAGAAACCAGACATGAGATAGAAGATGTTTCAACACGATTTGAACTTTTGTTCATGAAATCAAATTCAGAGAAAGCGCATGAAAATTTCCTCTCCGGCGTCTAAACACAAAACAAGAATAGAAATTATTCCTTTAATCGACGTCGTATTTTTTCTATTGGCAACGTTTGTCATGCTTTCTTTATCCATGGTGAAAAACGAGGGAATCGATGTCAACCTGCCGTATGCGAGTACCGGTGTTTTAAAACGTCAGCAACCTACCGTAACTATTACGGTGACTGTGGCAGGCGATATTTATATGAATAAAGAGAAGATTACTTTAGAAAAATTGCCTGCGCTTCTCGAAACTTTAAAAGCCGCTAATTCCAGGATCCAGACTTTAATCAATGCCGACGAGAAAGCTTCTGTCGGAAGTACAGTCCAAGTATTGGATATCGTCAGAAAAGCTGGTATTACGCAAGCTTCTATTAATGTTAACAGCCTTAAAGATTAATTGAATTAAGTCTCTCCAAATATTTGCTTATTCAAAGATGAATCTCCCAAAATTTACCAGTAGGTTGAACCCTATTTTTTTCTTGGTCGCTATTTCTTCATTTGTTTTTTTTTCTTTCACTTGAGCGGTTCTTTATCGAGTTGGGATGAAGCAATTTATGCCACCGTGTCGCGCGAAGTGTTTAAATCAGGCCATTGGTTAAGGCCGACTTTTGAAGGCACCTTGTTTTTGGAAAAGCCGCCGCTTTGTATTTGGGCCGTTGCTTTTTTATATAAAATTTTCGGAATTAATGAATTTGCCGTCCGATTTTTTTCTGCTGCTTGTGGATTCGGAACGATTATTGTTACCTATTTCATCGGTTCAAAATTATTCAATCGATGGATTGGGTTTTTGTCCGGAATGTTTCTCGTAACCTCCGGACATTTTCCTCATTACGCACGCTTTGGAGATATGGACGGCCCGCTTGTTTTCTTCGTTTCTTCAGCACTTCTTTTTTTCTGGCTTGGCAGGGAGAAGAACGTCTATTTTATTTTATCCGGAATCGCTTTGGGCTTGGCTTTCCTGACGAAAGGAATCGCAGCGTTTTTTGTTATTCCCGTGACTTGGATTTATTGCTGGTGGGCAAATGAACTTTTTATTTTAAAAAAGCCCTCTTATTGGTTGGGAATTTTAGTTTGTGCTGCGATTGCTATTCCGTGGAATATTTATGAAATCTTCGCTTTTCCGCACACTTACTCAACCGATTTATACAGGCAAATTTTTTTGCGGATTACGCAGCCATTGGAAGGTCATCAAGAAAGTTTTGGTTTTTATTTCAAAGTTGTTTCATCCAAGTATCGTCCGTGGATTATTTTGCTTTTGTTTTCTTTTCCTTTTTTTATTTTTAAAGCAATCCAGAGCAAAAGCAAAGAAATGATTTTTATCATCACTTGGATTCTTTTTATGTTTGCTTCATTAACCCTCATGGGAACGAAACTGCATTGGTATATTCTTCCCGTCTATCCGGCTTTATCGATTTGCGTGGCTTATGGATTTGCACAAATTGTGAAAGAGAAGTATTCTTTTTTTGTAGGAAGCATGTTTCTGATCACAATGGCATTTCATGCTCATGATCATTTTTTCAGATCAGATTACAATCATGATTTAAAAAACATTGGCGCTTCGGTAAAAACCGTCGTTCCTGAAGGAAAAGCGGTATGTCTTTATCATTCAGATGAAGGACACGCCAATTTTTTTTATTCTGAAAGGGGAGCAACCTCGATTTTTACCAAACAAGATTTTATCAATCAAGCGAAACAGCCTGATTTTTATTGCCTGATTGACGAGAAGGATTTAAAAAATTTAAGTTTATTGAACGATCTTCATCTAAGAGTTCGCGCTACATCCGGCAAACTCCTGCTGCTTTCACGAGAATAAAAAGATTAAGCGCAGGAAAGAAATCATGAGCCATTTTTTGTTTGACCCGATCATTGTTTAGAGCGTAGAATTCAAAATATGCTTGCTGCCGAAACCATCGGAAATCGTCTCGCCACTTCAAAATCATGACAGCACCTCCTTCCGAAGAAACTCAATTAACATTAGAAGAACTTCGCGAGGCTTGGCCTGTTCTTTCCAGCGAAGAACAGATGGAAGCTTTTTCACTTTTAAATCACAGCACTGCGCAGGAATTTTTTCTTACCCTAACAAGTCATGATCGAGCCACTGTGATTATGAATCTTCCTGTAGCGGAACGAAGATTATGGCTGCGTCTTCTTCCTCCCGACGATGCGGCTGATGTGATCCAAGAATCTCCTGATGAAATGCGTCAACATTTGCTCGAGCTTTTAGACGAGCCGACGCGCAAAGAAGTAAATGCACTATTATCCTATCGCCATGATGTAGCAGGCGGCTTGATGAATCCTCGTTTTGCACGCTTGCGGCCTAACTTAACCGTTGACGAAGCGATTCGTTACTTACGTTTGCAAACACGAGAAACGGTCGAAAGCATTTTTTATGTCTATGTTTTGGATGATGATCAACGACTTCTCGGGGTTGTTTCATTTCAAGATCTTTTTAGAGCTCCTTCTGAAAAACAGGTGAAGGAAATTATGAAAAGAGATGTTGTTACCATTCGTGAGGATGAAGACCGGGAAGTGGTCGCCAGTTTATTTACCCAGCACAAATATTTTATTCTTCCCGTTGTGGATCATCAGTATCGTCTCAAAGGAATTATCACAGCGGATGATATTCTTCACGCCGTTCAAAAAGAAGCCACCGAAGATATTCAAAAAATCGGAGGCACGGAAGCTTTAAATCAACCCTATCTTAAAATCGGTCTTTTGACCATGCTGAAGAAACGGGCGGGTTGGCTGGCTGCACTTTTTTTGGGTGAAATGCTGACGGCGAGCGCAATGTCGAAATTTGAACATGAAATTGCACAGGCTGTCGTTCTGGCTTTATTTGTTCCGCTGATCATCTCAAGCGGCGGCAATTCTGGCTCTCAAGCTTCAACGCTTGTCATTCGCGCCATGGCTCTCGGCGAAGTTCGTTTGCGTGATTGGTGGCTGATTATCCGCCGCGAACTTTTAATGGGATTTGGTTTAGGATTAATTCTTGCGACGATCGGCCTGAGTAGAATTCTGTTGTGGCAATTTTTTTTCCACATGTATGGAGAACATTATTTTCTCGTTGCTTCTTCTGTAGCATTGAGTCTGGTTGGCGTTGTGATGTGGGGAACGCTTGCGGGTTCTATGCTTCCTTTTATATTGCGTCGATTTGGTTTTGATCCAGCAAGCGCTTCAGCTCCGTTTGTAGCAACACTCGTAGACGTTTCCGGAATTATTATTTATTTTACCGTATCCGCCATTATTCTCCACGGTACTTTGCTGTAGCTTCCTAGTATTTATTTTCAGTTAATTTCCAATAAAGATTACGGTTTAAACAAAGTTTAATATAATCTTAAGTATTGACGATAATCCTAGCGTCAGGATTTTTAACTAGGGAGGGAAAAATGGCAAAACAATTCAGCATCATTTTGGGAATTGTTTTATTGGCTGTCGGAATATTGGGCTGGGTAAGCGGAGGTCATAATCATCAATTGATTGTTTTTGGAATTAACATGAACCATAACCTGGTCCATTTGCTTTCCGGAGCCGTTGCTCTGTTGGCTGCTTTTATGGGAGGCGAAAAATACAGTAAGGTGTACTGCCTTGTTTTCGGCGCCGTTTACGGGATCGTAACGATTGCGGGATTTTTGAATGTTGCCCAAGTGGTTACTCTCCTCAACATCAACGTAGCTGATAATTTTCTGCATCTTGGTATTGCAGCTGCTTCTCTTTACTTTGGAGCTACTTCCAAGGGGTAATAAGGAAATTTTAGGCGCCACAGGAGCCGTCTTGTGGCGCTTTTTTTGCGATTCGAAATTTGAAAACGCATATCTCCAATATCCTATCATATTTCTCCCGCTTTAATTTTTGAGTCTAAGACTTTATAATAGATCTATGAATGATTCCAACGTCAAAACACCGCATCTTCATAGAGACTTAAAACTCGAGCAGGAGAAAATTTTGAAAACGCTGAGACGATCTTATTCTTTACTGGCCAGTTTCCTCTTCTTATTTATGGATGTTGTTTACGGCCGCAAAAAAAGTCTTTCAAAATTCAAAGTTCTCGAAGTCATTGCCCGGGTTCCTTATCAAGCCTGGGAACACGTGGCGTATATTGCAATGACTCATACCTACTCAGCACCTAATTTCGCGCGAAGGGTTTTCGAATTTGTTCAAGAATCACGCCATCAGCAAGACAATGAGCAGTGGCATTTGCTGATTTTGGAAGAAATGATTCAAAAGAAAGGAATTCGAGAGAATTTTTTTCTCTACCGGATTCTCCCCCAATTCACGGCATTTTTTTATTATCACATCAGTTGGATTCTCTATGTGCTCAAGCCTGCATGGAGCTACGGTTTAAATGCTGATTTTGAGGATCATGCCGAACATGAATATATGGAGTTTGTTCGGGACAATCTAAATTTGGAGCACGAATCTTTTGAAAGCGACTTCAAACAAGACTACGGAAGTTTCAACAATCTCGCAGACTTATTTAGAAATATAGCCTTGGATGAGCGAGATCATAAAGAAGAAAGTTTGAACCGGATTGCAAATCCCAGATTCCATTGAATGATTTCATGTCACTCGATCTTTTTCCCCCCTTCTCCCTCTAAAGAGGGAGAAGGTTAGGATGAGGGTGATAACAAACACATAAATTAATCAACCCTCACCTTAGCCCTCTCCCAAAGGGAGAGGGAAAATAAAAAACATTCGGGAGACATGTCATGAAAGACAAGCCGGTTGACGTTGCGATTATCGGAGCAGGGGCAGCCGGCCTCATTACTGCCATTGGCGCGGCTCGAGAAGCCGCTCAGCAAGAGACCCATCTTGATATTCTGCTTCTTGATTCAAAACAAAAAATAGGCGCCAAAATTTTAATGTCCGGAGGAACTCGATGCAATGTGACAAACGAAAGGGTGACTCCATTTGATTTTGAAGGCGGCCCGAAACATTTTATCAAACACGTGCTCGAAGCTTTCACGCCTGACGAAACAATGCAATTTTTTAAAGAAATTGGTGTGGAACTAATTTTGGAGCCGACCGGAAAATATTTTCCGAAAACTCATTTGGCACAAACGGTTCTCGAGGCTTTATTAAAGGAAGTCTCCCGACTTGAAATAAAGTTAACGGCCGGCGTTAAAATTTGTGAGGTCAGAAAAACAAACGATTATTTTGAATTAACCAGCGAAGACAAAAAATTTAAGGGCTTGGCTAAAAAAATAGTCATGACGACCGGCGGTTTGTCTCATCCGACGACGGGCAGCGATGGTACCGGCTATTCCATTGCACAGAAGTTCGGTCATCATCGGGTCTCTACATTTCCGGCTTTAACTCCGCTCATGACTCAGGATCCCGATTGGAAATCATTGAGCGGTATTACGCTTGAAGTAGAATTATCTTTTTATAAAAACAGAAAAAAGCAATGCAGTTACCGGGATTCTTTTTTATTTACCCATTTTGGATTCAGCGGCCCCGCAGCTTTAGATATCAGCAGACATTTTGCCGCCTCTGCGCAAGAAGAACTGCCTGAAATCAAAGTCAGTTTTTTACCCAATCAAAGTGAAGAATCATTTAAAAAGATTTTTGAATCAATTCAAAAAAATAATTCTGAAAAGCTAATTAAAAATTTCTTTTCCCAAGAATTTAACCTACCCGCCCGTTTCGTAGAAGTTTTTTTAAAAAAAAATGGAATTGATAGCTTACTTTCCGTGGGAAAAATGTCAGGTGAAAAACGCTGCTTGTTAAGTCAGTCTCTTTTCCATTATCCTTTGGAAGTTTCCGGTGTTTATGGTTATCAGAAAGCGGAGGTGACGGCCGGCGGAATTGATTTAAAAGAAATTAAAGTACAAACCATGGAATCTAAAATTGTAAACGGTCTTTATTTTGCCGGTGAAATTCTTGACATCGATGGAAGAATCGGCGGATTTAATTTCCAGTGGGCCTGGAGCAGCGGAATGGTTGCAGGCCGGAGCGCAGCACGGAGTTTTGCGTCATGATTTATCTGGCTTCAACTTCTCCGAGACGGAAAGCGTTGTTAAAAAAATATGGAATTAAGTTTAAAGTGATCAAACCTTACTATGAAGAAATCGATGATTTGAAAATCGTCCCCTCCAAAATGGTTAAGCAACATGCCCTTGAGAAAGCCAAATCCTGTACGGCTCAAGTTGAGAGAGGATTTATTTTAGCGGCTGACACGATTGTTTATCAAGACGGGCGAGTGATCGGTAAACCTAAAAATATGAAGGAAGCCATCAGAATTTTAAATTCTCTTCAAGGCCGGTGGCATTCAGTTTTTACGGGAGTTGCTGTTATTAAAATTGACGATGGGAAATCGGTAAAACAATTTTTGTTTAGCGAAAAAACAAAAGTGAAATTAAAAGTCATGTCTTCTCAGGAAATAAAAAAATATATTAAGAAAATTAATCCGTTGGATAAAGCCGGAGCTTATGCCATTCAATCCAAAAATCAAAATATTATCAACCGTGTGACAGGTTCATTAAATAATGCCGTTGGTCTGCCGATAGAATCAGTACTTCAGAAATTCAAATCCTTAAAGATTGGGAAAAAATGAGAAAATAATTTTTTGTTTTCAAAAAAAGGTGATTCGTTTTAAAATAAGGGCATGAAATACATCGCAGCTTTTCTCTTCAGTTTGGTTGTTTGCAGCACTACTTACGCTGGAGTTATAACCAAAACAATTAATTATCAAGATTCAGGAACAGATCTTGAAGGATATCTTGCCTACGACGATTCAATTCCAGGCAAACGTCCGGCAGTCATTGTCATTCACGAATGGAAAGGACTTGATGATTATGCCAAGATGCGGGCAGACAAATTGGCAAGCCTCGGTTATGTTGCCTTCGCCGCAGATATTTATGGAAAGGGAGTCCGTCCCAAAACCCATCAAGAAGCCGGTGAAGTTTCGGGAATGTACCGAAATAATCGAGAGCTGATGCGCGGACGAGCAAAAGCGGCTTACGGCTTTGTCAAAAATTATGAACTCGTAGATCCTGAACGAATCGCAGCAATCGGATATTGTTTTGGCGGAGCTGCTGTATTGGAAATGGCCAGAGCTGGACTTCCTTTGAAAGGCGTTGCCACTTTTCATGGAGCTTTGGATACGCCACTGCCGGCCAAGAAAGGCGATATTAAAAGTAAAATTTTAATTTTTCACGGAGCCAAGGATCCTTTTGTGACTATGACAGACTTACTTAATTTGCAGCATGAACTTATTGAAGTAGGCGCAGATTGGCAAGTTGTTATTTTTGGCGACGCTGTTCACCGTTTTACGGTCGCCGAAGCTGGAGACGATCCCTCAAAAGGAGCGGCTTACAATAAGGAAGCTGACGAACGTTCCTGGGAAATTTTAAAACAGTTTTTAAACGAAGTTTTTCTATCCGAAGTTATTTCGCATTAAAAGCGCCTGGGAGATTGGTTATGAAGAACGCGTTGATTGCTTTGCTTGTTTTGTTTGCATTTGCCGTTTCTGTTCCAAATGTTTTTGCCTGCGGCTTGCACAAAAATAAAGCTGCAAAAACCGCCGCCAACACAGAAATCGGTTAAAACCGTTTCATATTTCTTTCATTGACTAACAAAAGCAGTCGTGTTAATTTTGCTGTTACTTGATTCATTAATGGATTATAAAAACCCAAAAGGGAGGTTGTCATGAAGAAGATTATCGCGATGATTTTAGTGATTGGAATGTTCTTTTCATTTGTTCCGTCTCATGTTTATGCGGCGAATACAGCAACCCACGGGAAAATTACGGGAAGATCAGCTGTTGCCGGTCTCACGTCAGTTTTTCTTTGGCCAGGAATCGGACAATATCTGAATCATAATGAAACCAAGAAAAATTGGACCCATGCCATTGCCGGACTTTTTCCTCCTTTTCGACTTTGGTCTGGTTGGGATGCTTTGATCAATCGCCAGGGTGGGCGTTGGGACGGTAAAATATAACTTTTCAGTCTCTCCAATCATAAAATAAGGTAATCCCCGACTGCCGGGGATTACCTTATTCCATACAATCTCGTTCAATTCATGGAACTCTTAAAAGAATTTTTTTCCCATCTCTATCGCTTTGATGAATTAATCAGATGGGGCGGCTACTTTATCATCATCATTATTGTATTTTCGGAGACCGGCTTATTAGCCGGTTTTTTTCTGCCCGGAGATTCTCTCCTTGTGACTGCCGGTTTAATTTCAGCGGTTGACGGAACTCTGAATATTTGGCTGCTTAATCTTGCGCTCATGGCCGCCGCTGTTTTGGGAGATACGACCGGATATTGGATTGGATATCATCTGGGTCCCAAACTATTTAACCGAAGCGATTCATTTTTTTTCCACAAAAATCATTTAATCCGAACGAAAAAATTTTATGACAAATACGGATCCAAAACCATTGTGCTGGCCCGCTTTGTTCCAATTGTCAGAACTTTTGCTCCGACAGTAGCCGGCGTTGGGCGAATGCAGTATTCGCGGTTTCTGGCTTATAATGTTGTCGGAGGAATCGGTTGGGTAATGAGCATGACATTGGCCGGTTATTTTTTAGGCAGATCCATTCCAAATATTGAAAAGCAGATTCACTGGATTATATTAATCGTTATTTTTCTATCTTTTATTCCCATTATCAGGGAACTCTGGTTATCTCGTCATTGCGAGCGAACGAAGTGAGCGAAGCAATCTCAGAATGTAGATTGCTTCGTCGACCCGTTGAGCCTCCTCGCAATGACGGTACATCGACAACTAAGGAAGATCTTTAAACCGCCGATATTATTAAAGCTTAAAATAACTCAGTGAGGTTGAATTTATGTTTCAGGCAATAGCTCATTTTTCGCACGGTGAAATTCTCGCGCTTTATTCAGTTTTGGGCACTGCCGCGGCCGGACTTTTATATGCCGGATTTTTGATGGGTCAGGTTCTGCGTGAAGATCGTGGAACGCAGGAAATGATTAAAATCAGCGATTCCATCAAAAGCGGATCCAATGCTTATCTTTACCGCCAATTTAAGACGATCTCATTTTTAATTCTGATTTTAACCGCAGCTTTATATTTTGCAGCCGGCGAAAAACATATTGCGATCGGCCGCGCCTGTGCATTCTTAATGGGTTCGATTTTCTCGGCGACCGTTGGATTTGTCGGAATGAATTTAGCCGTCCGTGGAAATGTTCGTGTTGCCGCAGCCGCGAACCGAAAAAGTTTCAGCGATGCTTTAAAAATAGCCTACCGCACTGGAACAATTACTGGAATGTTAACCGACGGTCTTGGTTTGTTGGGCGGCACGTTAATTTTTATGATCTATGGTGAGAAAGCTTACGAAGTATTGCTCGGTTTTGGTTTTGGCGGAACACTGCTCGCGCTTTTTATGAGAGTCGGCGGCGGAATTTTTACGAAAGCGGCTGATGTCGGAGCTGATTTGGTTGGAAAAATTGAAAAAAATATTCCAGAAGATGATCCACGAAATGCTGCAACCATTGCGGATAATGTTGGCGACAATGTCGGCGACTGCGCAGGAATGGCCGCAGATATTTTTGAGTCCTATGAAGTCACGATTGTTTCCGCAATGATTCTCGGTTGGGCGTCTTACGGACACAAAGGGGTTATTTTTCCGCTTCTCGTTCGCGCAATTGGAGTCATCAGTTCAATTATCGGAACGTATGCTGTAAAGACCAGTGAAGAAGTTCGCAACGCCATGAAAGCCATTAATCTTGGTTTTATTATTTCAGCAGCGATTTCAATCGTTGGTTTCGTTTTGATCGGACTTTTTTATTTGAAATTCCCAGTTGGCCCACAGCTTCCGTTTGCAGTCAGTCTCGGAATTCCGGGACTTGATTTACGTCCTGTGTGGACGACAATGATTGGAATTCTTCTGGCAATTACCATTAATCGGTTGACTGAATATTATACGGACACAAATAAACCGCCGGTTAAATCTGTGGCTGAATCCTGTCAAACGGGACACGCGACCAACATTATCACCGGTTTTGCCGTCGGTCTTGAAAGCACAGTCTGGGCCATCGTTGTCATTGCGATTTCCATTTTACTTTCTGCTTTTGTTTATCAAGGAACAAATCCTACATTTATCGCTTATGGTGTTGCAATGTCTGGCATCGGTCTTCTGACTCTTACCGGAAATAATATTTCCATGGATGTTTTTGGTCCGGTTGCGGACAATGCCAATGGAATCGGTGAAATGGCGCATCTTCCAAAAGAGGCGCGTCAAATTTTAGCTGACCTTGATGCCGTCGGAAACACAACCAAAGCGATTACAAAAGGCGTTGCCATTGCTTCAGCCGTTGTCGCCGCGATTTCATTATTCAATGCTTACATCACAGACATCAGCAATATTACGCATCAAACTTATGCACAAGTTGCTTCGCTTCTTTCTATTGCAGACCACAATGTGTTTGTCGGACTTTTAATTGGCGGCGCCATTCCATTTCTGTTTAGCTCACTTACGATTAAAGCGGTCGGCCGCGCGGCATTTTTAATTGTGAAAGAAGTAAGACTCCAATTACAAGACAAAGAAATTTGGGAAGGAAGAAAACTTCCGGATTACGCACGCGTCGTTTCGATTTGTACGGCTGCTGCTCAAAAAGAATTAATTCGTCCCGGACTTCTGGCGATCTTGACCCCGATTTTAGTGGGCTTCCTATTAAAAAAAGAAGCACTCGGCGGATTTTTAGCGGGAATGATTCTTTCAGGACAACTCCTTGCCGTGTTTATGGCCAACGCCGGTGGTGCTTGGGACAATGCGAAAAAATTAATCGAAGATGGTATTTACGGTGGAAAAGGTTCCGAGGCACATAAAGCTTCTGTGACGGGCGATACGGTTGGAGATCCCTTAAAAGACACCGCCGGACCAGCGCTGAATCCATTAATTAAAGTCATGAACATGGTGGCGCTTCTGACGATTCCGCTCGTCGTTCGATTTGAACATTCTCCAAAAGTATTTTGGATTTCTGCGGCATTAGGAATCGTTCTTCTTTTTGTTTTGGTTCGTGATCCAAAACCAGCGAAAGAATTGGAAGCACTTAAGCGAGCTTAAAACGTTTTCATTTCATCTTCCATGAATCTTTATTGGATTGCACTTGCCGGCGGTGCTCTTTTCTTGGGCGCCTATTTTACGTATGGACGTTTCCTCAGCCGTCATTTTAATTTAAATCCAAAATCCAAAACTCCAGCCGAAGAAATCAATGACGGCATCGATTTTGTTCCGACCCAAAAAGGATTTTTGCTCGGCCAGCATTTTTCCGCAATTGCTGCTGCAGGTCCGATCGTCGGGCCCATTCTGGCAGGGCTTTGGTTCGGGTGGCTTCCGGTTTTAATTTGGATTGTTGGCGGGGCAATTTTTTTTGGCGCGGTTCATGATTTTTCAAGTCTCGTCGGATCTGTTCGTCATCGAGCCACCTCAATCGCTGATATTGTAAAAGATTATTTCGGACCTCAAGGCCATCTTTTCTTTTTGTTGTTCGTTTGGTTTTCATTAATTTATGTCATCACGGCTTTTACCGACATTACGAGCAGTTCCTTCGTTGATCCGGAATTCGGCGGGGGAGTTGCAACGTCATCGTTGCTTTATTTGTTAATTGGCGTTGCGATGGGTATTGCACTCTACAAATTTAAAATGCCGCTTGGACCGACGACCTGGATTTGTTTACCGCTGGTGATGCTTGCGATTTGGTTCGGACGAATGATTCCACTGACTATTTTACCGGCCGCAGGTTTGAGCTCCCAGCAAATTTGGAATTTCATTTTATTGGCGTATTGTTTTATTGCTTCTGTGATTCCGGTTTGGCTGCTTCTTCAACCAAGAGGTTATCTGGGCGGTTTTTTTCTTTACGTGACGTTAGCTGCCGGAATCATTGGACTTTTCTTGGGTGGTGAAAAAATTCAGTACCCAGCTTTTATTGGATTTGTGAGTGAAAAAGGTTTGCCGATGTTTCCGCTTCTTTTTGTAACCGTTGCTTGCGGTGCTTGCTCGGGTTTTCATGGAATTGTTTGTTCCGGAACTACTTCAAAACAAATCGCCAAAGAACCGGATTGTCATATGGTTGGCTACGGCGGAATGCTTTTAGAAGGGCTCGTTGCCGTGATTGCGCTTTCAACCGTTATGATCTTATCGAAAGCTGATCCGCTTGTGAATGCTTCGCCGGACCGAGTCTATGCAGAAGGTTTAAGCCGATTCGTACAGAATTTTGGAGTCCCTCGTGATTTTGCAAGAGCGTTTACGTTGCTTGCATTTACCACTTTTATTTATGACACGCTTGACGTTGCTACTCGTTTAGCGCGTTATATTTTTGAAGAATTAACGGGCTGGAAAAATGTGTGGGGAAGAATTGTCGCAACGCTTGCAAGTCTGGCCATTCCGCTTGTGTGCGTGAGTTTAAAAATGACGGATTCAGCCGGCCATTTAATTCCTGCTTGGAAAGTTTTTTGGACGATTTTTGGGACATCGAACCAACTTCTTGCCGCGCTTACATTAATGATCTTATCCGTATGGCTTCATCGTTCCGGAAAATCTTTTTGGATGAGCGCTATTCCAATGGTGTTTATGATGGCCATGACGATGTGGTCCCTTCTATTAATGATTAAGCCAATGGCCGTTGGCTTGCTCGCCGGAAACTTCCAGATAGACCCAATAGGAATTGTTTCCATCCTGCTTTTTTCCCTCGCGTTTTTGCTTATCGTTGAAGCCTTAAAGATAGGGTTTAAACTGAAAAAAATAAAACTTTCCTAATCTTTCTACTATTTTCCACCCTTTAAATCATCCGACAATTTCGTAATTCACCTTTCTTTTTTGTATGTTCAAATATTTGGATGATCGAATAAATAATGCAGATAAGGTGTGAGATAAGCATCATTTGAACGTGGCACAGATATTGCCCAACATAATAAGCTTATTTTTAACTTATTAAGCTATTTTTCTGATTTTTAATCGTTGGATCAGCAGAGGAGGAAAGTTCATGGACGGAGGAACAACAAAGTTATCAGGTTGGGCAGTATTTTGGTTTTTGCTTGGCTTCACAATTTTAGGAACAGCCGCAGCTGGCGGAGGAGCTTTAAGTTTAATCGCAGGCATTACCATCCTTATTTATTCGGTGGTTTTGTTTAAAGTGGCTCGCGAGAAGGAGGCAATATGAGATTATTAGGATTGATATTCATTGTAGGCGGCTGGGCAATTGCAGTGGCCGGTCTTTTTGTAACTACTTCAAATTCTGCACGACTTTTATTTGCCGTGGGCGGAATTTTAGTGTCTGCATTTGGGATATTGAGAGTACTTAACCAATATTATCTGAGTAGAGCAATTTGGAAGAAATAAAATCATGGATAAATTTAAAAGGAGAATGATTTTTATGACATCACTAAAAATGAAAACCTCTCTCCTTCTAGCAATCCTAGGGGTTAGCGCTTTGATGGGTTTTGCAACCTTAGCGAGGGCAGAAGGAACGGCGTTAACCGATAAAGACCTAAGCTCAATTACAGGTCCTAAGACCGATGATATTGCAGCTAAAGGCGATCCTGGCGCAGAGCTGACGGGTACAGCAAATGATATTACTATGGCTGATTCCAAAAAAGGAATCTCTATTTCCGATTTGGTTAATCAAGTTGGTCAAAACAAGATTGCTATCAACTTCGTTTGGACTTTAGTTACTGGTTTTTTGGTTATGTTCATGCAAGCTGGTTTTGCTATTCTTGAGACTGGATTGATCAGGGCAAAAAATGCGAACCATACCATGATGATGAACTTCATGGTGTATGGTTTAGGACTTTTCGCCTATTGGGTTTGCGGTTTTGCAATTCAAATGGGAGGAAGCGCTCCTATCGCAAATTTAGGAGGCGTTTATTCGCTCAATCATGAGTTTAGCATTAATCTTTTTGGAAAACCTTGGAATTTGTTTGGGACAAAGGGTTTTTTCCTGCACGGCGCCACTTATGATGTTGGCGTTATGGTACTTTTCCTTTTCCAAATGGTGTTTATGGATACTACCACTACCATTGTAACGGGTGGGTGTGCCGAACGTTGGAAATATTCCGCTTTCTGTGTTTCAACGATTGGTTTAGGAGCAATCATCTATCCTCTTTTTGGTAACTGGGCATGGGGTGGAGGTTGGCTGTCTCAGCTTGGAGCAAATTTTGGTCTCGGCCATGGATACGCTGATTTCGCCGGCTCTGGCGTGGTGCACGCAGTGGGCGGAATAACCGCTTGCGCTGTCGCTATGATGCTAGGCCCACGAATTGGCAAATTTAATCGTGACGGAAGTCCGAATGCTATTCCAGGCCATGACATTGTTTTAGTCCTTCTTGGGTGTTTTATCTTGGCCTTTGGTTGGTTTGGGTTTAATCCAGGGAGTACCCTCGGTGCCTCAGGAAATGGTTGCTTGCGTATTGGCAGTATTGCAGTCAATACGATGTTGGCCGGTTGCACGGGTTCTTTTGGAGCACTACTTTATATGTGGATTCGCTACGGCAAACCGGATGCCTCTATGGCCGGAAACGGGTTGTTAGCAGGTTTGGTTGCGATCACAGCCCCAAGTGGATTTGTGAATACACTTGGAGCGGCTATCATTGGCTGGATTGCGGGGATTCTGGTTTGTTTGTCTGTCGAATTTTTTGACCGAGTTCCAAAAATTGATGACCCGGTTGGCGCAATCTCGGTACACGGCATAAATGGTATTTGGGGAGTTATTGCCGTAGGATTATTTGCGGATGGTCGAAGCAATTATGGTGGAAGTTGGAATGGTGTTGCCGGCAACGTTAAAGGTCTTTTTTATGGTGACGCAGGTCAGCTGGTCGCTCAATTGATCGGCGTTGCTACATTGGTAGGGATTATATTTACGATGTCATTCCTTTGGAATTGGCTTGTAGATATTGTCGTGGGACAACGCACCAGCGCAAAGGCAGAGTTGGCGGGTCTCGACATTCCGGAAATGGGCGCTCTTTGCTACCCCGATTTCCAACTCAAAGCTCAAGATTACGGAAGTCATATTACGAGCCAAGCGGAAGCTGTCAGTTCAAAACGTTAAGGAGACGATTATGTTTGCAACTCTGATTACATTACTAGTATCGATAGCAGTATTTCTTCTAATAGTAACTTGCAAAGCCGGAAAAAGTTTATTTGATAAATGATTATTGACGAGATCGGGCGTATCAGTGAAACTGATACGCCCGAATACTTAAACAGAGAGGAAATCACGCAAATGAAAATGGTCACTTGCATTATTCGTCCAGAAAAACTAGAGCCTATTACAAATACTTTAGATAAACTGCACATTGTCGGAATGACGGTTACGGATGTTCGCGGATTCGGACGTCAAAAAGGTCAAGTCGAGCATTACCGAGGCGGTGAGTATACCATTCGCTTCATTCCAAAAGTTCGGATTGATGTCGTGGTGCCTGATGAAGATGTCAAGAAAGTAATTGAAGCTGTAGGCCGAACTGCTCGTACGGAAAATGTTGGAGATGGAAAAATATTTGTGACCAATGTTGAAAATGCGATGAGAATTCGCACAGGAGAAGTCGGAACCAGTGCTTTGTGAGGCTGAATCCTTGCTGAGTGAAACACTCCAAAAAGCTCTCGAGCAGTTAAAAGAAGGTTATTTTGAAAGTGCGATTGAAGGATTTACGCTGTGCATTCTTTCGGAGCCTGAAGAAGTAAGAGCATATGAAGGAAGAGCTTTAGCCAATTTTCAAATCAAAAATTGGAAAGAAGCTGTTTCAGATTTTAGAAAAGCCAAAGAACTCAATCCTGAAAATCCTGAGAATTGGATCGGATTAGGAATGAGTTTGGCCATTATTAATGAAATTTATCCAGCCATTGATGTCCTTGAAACTCTGCTTTTAAAATTTCCTCAGTTTGTCCGTGGACATATTCAATTAGCAAGGCTATATTATCAGCTCGGCATCATTAAAAAAGGGCGCAATCAATTGGATGTTGCCCTTGCTTCAAGACCTTCGCTTGAAGAACGGCGCCTGATTGAAAGTTTAAAGAAAGAGCAAATGACACTAGATAAAAAACGTTTTTATCGACCTGATTTCGAAGAGCTGCGCCGCAAAAATAAAGAGTCCGATAGTTTCTTAAAGCAATTTTTCCAATCCGTTAAGAAAAAATCCAAAAATAAGAACAGTTAGATCTCTTCCACTTTTTCTGATATTCTGATCTCCTATTTTAAAAAATGTTTCTAAAACTTTTGTGGGTTATTCCTTTTGTTTCGCTTCTTGGCTCCATTGCTATTTTTCCGCTCGCCAATAAAACTTGGTGGGAAAAAAATTTTGCATTAGTCTCATTCTTTCTTGCCGCAATTGTTGTTTTCCACTACATTTTTCAAATCAAAAATCCAACCGTTTTACTTCACACAGGACTGGAGTATTTTAGTTTCATTTCATTAATCGGTTCACTTTTCGTTGTCTCAGGTGGAATTCACATTAATGTGAAAGGTGAGGCAACGCCGCTGGTCAATTGCACTTTTCTTTTTATTGCTGCAGTTCTGGCAAACTTTCTTGGGACAACCGGAGCTTCGATGGTCCTCATTCGGCCGTGGATCCGAATGAATAAATATCGGCTGACCGCATTTCATATTGTTTTTTTTATTTTTATTGTCAGCAATGTCGGTGGTGGCTTAACTCCGATGGGAGATCCGCCTCTTTTTCTCGGTTATTTGAAAGGCGTTCCATTTTTTTGGGTTTTGGAAAATGTTTTGCCCATTTGGATTTTAGCGATTTGTTTATTACTTGCTGTTTTTTTCGTTCTGGACACGATTAATTTTGGAAAAGCACCAAAATCAATTCGTGATTTAGAAACAGGACATGGAGAGGAATGGAAGTTCCTGGGAATTCATAATGTTTTCTTTTTGCTGATGATTCTCGCCGCAGTGTTTATCAACCACCCACCTTTTTTAAGGGAAGCGCTTATGATTTTAGCTGCAATTCTTTCTTATAAAACGACGTCGAAACCAATTCATGAAAGCAATGATTTTAATTTCGGACCCATTAAAGAAGTCGCGATTCTTTTCATTGGAATTTTTGCAACCATGATTCCCGCGCTTGAATGGCTGGAGCATTATGCAGCTCAATTGGGAATCACAACGGCAGGACAATTTTTTTGGGGAAGCGGCATTTTATCCAGCGTGCTCGATAATGCACCAACGTATTTGAATTTTCTAAGTGCCACCGAAGGTCTTTTTCATTATGCGGCTACTAAAAATCCGGTTTTGTTAATTTTAACGAATCACCCCAATTATATTCGCGCAATCAGTGTCGGATCCGTTTTCTTTGGAGCCGTGACTTATATTGGAAACGGTCCGAATTTTTTGGTTAAATCAATTGCCGATCAAGCCCATGTTAAGACACCCACTTTTTTTGGTTATTTTTTTTGTTACAGTCTTCCGGTTCTAATTCCAATTTTCACTCTCATCTGGTTTTTATTTTTTAGAATTTAAATTGATGAATAAAATTGACTTACGTAAAATTTTAGTTCCGTGGCTTGCTAGTTTTGCTTTTGCTGCTCTCATTCTATTTTTTTATTTTAAAGCTCCTTTAATGCCCATCCTTTTGGCCGGCGTGGCGACCGGCGTTATCACTTTTGTCCGTTATTTTTTATCTAAAAAACAATAGAAATTCTGGAATTTTAATCATTATTTTTTCCTAGTATTAGGAATCTCCAAGTTTTACAATAACCCCTCTCTCAGGGTATGAGAGATTTTTTTATTTAGGAGAATGGCTAGTGTTGCAGCTGAAACGAGTTGAACGTCCGAGAGAATTAAAATGGTATCAAGCTGGTGCCATGCTTTATGGTGATTGGGGAACCAGCAAGGCTTACGTTCTCGGAATTGCCTTTGCTTTTTGCGGCCACGCCTCTTGGTTTTTTCTGGGCTTAATGTCACTTCTAACCACCTTGGTTGGTATTTGTTATATGGTTATTTGCCGAACTTATCCTGATGGCGGTGGAGTTTATTCATCGGTCAAACATGTTTCGCAGACCTTAGCCGTGGTCGGCGCATTTTTATTAATCGCCGATTACACGGTTACTGCGTCTTTGAGCGCACTGAGTGCATTTCAATATTTGAATGTACACAATCCGGAGCAATGGGCCGTTGCTGCGATTCTCGCAATCGGTGCAATCAATTGGCTTGGGCCAGGAAAAGGCGGAAGCATTGCTGTCATTATTGGATTAGCTGCTTCCATTATCGCGGGCATTCTTTTTTTATTCACCCTTCCGGCTCTTTCGCATGTCACTCTTCAGTGGCCGACGGGTTCTATTACTAATAATTGGTCAAATTTTGTTGCTATCGTTTTGGCTTTATCAGGTGTTGAAGCGGTAGCAAATATGACGGGAATTATGAAATTACCGGTAGAACGAACTTCAAAGTTTGCGATCTGGCCGGTTCTTTTGGAAGTTTCTATATTAACATTTCTTCTTGGCATCGCAATGAATGCAATTCCCAACCTTGGTCTTCATACGGAAGATATGTTGCGTGCTCTTGGAAATTATTATATTGGTCCTTGGTACGGCCAAATTATTTCCGTTGTTTTCGCTTTTCTTCTGCTTTCCGCTGTGAACACGGCTGTCAGTGATTTAGTCAGCATTCAATTCTCTATGGCTCGCGATCGAGAACTTCCAAGCGTTTTTTCAAACTTGAATCGTTTTGGCATGCCATGGTTAGCGTTGATCATTGCTGTTTCTATTCCTTTGATCGTATTGATTATTGAGCATGATTTAATTCGTCTCGCCTCTCTTTATGCAATTGGCGTTGTTGGTGCGATCACACTTAATTTAGGTGCGACTGCGACCAATTTTAAAATTAATCTCAAAAAACACGAGCGCGTTCTTCTCTTCACAAGCACTTTAATTTTGGCATTGATTGAAATCACAATTGCTTTTGAAAAACATCATGCTCTTATTTTTGCAGCTACGATATTGGGAACCGGTTTGACCTTGAGATTTATTGGGAAAATCGCGGTTCCTATTCCAGTTCCCGAAGAAGTTGTATCCGTCAACGTCTTAACTGTTTCAGAAGCAAAAGAAATCACCTCACTTTACCGAAGCTCTTCTTTGGTTGCCCTGAAAAGCGTAAATCCGTTTTTGCTTGACGAAGCTGCGATGAGAGTAAAAGCCAAAGGGGAAAATTCAATTTATCTGGTTTACGTTGAAGAAAGCCCGCCTTTAAGAGAACTACCGCCCGAAATTGAACCTTCGGCGAAGTCTCTTGAAATATTGGGACAGGCGCAACAGGAAATGGAAGCTCGCGGAATTACGGCGGTGCCGGTTTGGCGAATTGGTGACAATCCTGGTAAGTTAATCGCAGATGCTGCCAAAGAACTGGATGTTAAAACGGTTTTGATGGGAACAACAAAACGAAGTGCGCTCACCAATTTGTTCCGCGGCGATGTCTTCAGGACTTTGGCGAGACATTTACCTCAAGAATGTCATCTGGTGATTAGTGGATAACCAGGATAAAACGTCATTGCGAGGAGTCCCGAAGGGACGACGAAGCAATCTAAGTTCTGAGATTGCTTCGCTCACTTCGTTCGCTCGCAATGACGGCACAATTTTATATTTTCTTTTCGCACTTTTTACAGTTTTCTTCATGAGTGGTTGCGGCCAAGCTTCAAATAGTAAGGTCATCAAAATCGGATGCGCAGCGCCACTCACCGGTGATCAAGCTCAAATTGGAATCGATAAATGTCGTGCGGTTAAGCTTGCAGTGCAACAAGCAAACGAAAAAGGAATCGGAGTTCCTGGTTACACCTTCGAAGTTCTCTCGCTTGATGATCAGCACAATCCGGCTCAAGCTGTTAACGTTGCGAAAAAATTTGTTTCCGATCCTGATGTCATTGCAGTGGTCGGCCATTTTAATTCAAGCTGCACGAAACCGGCTTCGGCCATTTATCACGAAGCTGGAATGACTCAGATTACTGCTACTTCAACCAATCCTGAACTTTCGAAGCAGGGATTTAAAACCTTTTTTAGAATTGCGGCGACCGATGATGTGCAAGGACCAAAAGGCGCTGAATTTGCCGCTCATCATTTGGCCGCGAAAAAAGTTTTCATTATCGATGATAAGACAACCTATGGAAAAGGTCTTGCTGATGAATTTGAACGAAAATCAAAATCGCTCGGGGTCGAAGTTTTAGGTCACGAAGGAATTACGCAAGGCGATAAAGATTTCACGCCGCTTCTGACCAAAATAAAATCGCTTAATCCCGATTTGATTTATTTCGGTGGAATTTATCCGGAAGGAGCGCTTCTTTTGCGACAGGCGCGATCTTTAAATTTGGTGTCCGAATTTATGGGCGGCGACGGTTTGACGACACCGGTGTTTGTTGAACTGGCATCCGCTGAAATTGCGGAAGGAACTTATGCGACGATGGTTGGTGGAGACATGAAAAAAGTTCCGAGCGCTCAATCATTCATTAAAGCTTACGAAGCCCAATACGGTGAAATTGGACAATGGTCGGCTTATGGCTACGATGCGGCTAATATTTTAATTCAGGCGATTCAAAAAGCCGGCAAGAAAAATAGAGCCGCAGTTTTAGATGCGATGCGCCAAATTCCTTCATTTCAAGGCGTTACCGGCGAAGTTGTGTTTGATGAAAAGGGAGATAATAAAAATCAATTTATTGGAATTTTTAAAGTTGAAAAAGGAAAGTTCATTTATATTGGCCCTGCTGAATAAATAATGACCGCCCGCGATGTTTTCATCCAGCAAGTAACCAACGGTCTTACGATCGGAATGATTTACGCGCTAATCGCGCTGGGTTATACGATCGTTTACGGAATTATTCAACTCATCAATTTTGCCCACGGCGAAGTTTTTATGGTGGGCGCCTACTTAAGTTTGTTCGCTTTCACATTATTTTCCGGCTTTTTTTCCGGAACCGGCGGTTCTATATTTTTTTTGGTTTTGATATTTCTGTTTGCCATGCTCGGAACTTCACTCATTGGTTTAATGGTTGAGCGTTTTGCGTATCGGCCTCTTCGCGGTGCTCCGCGGCTAGCTCCTTTGATTACGGCAATTGGTGTTTCGTTTCTGTTGCAAAATTCGGTCATGCTTATCTTCGGCCCCACCGATAAAAGTTTTCCTAATTTAATTGAGACGAAGAAAATTTCTTTTGGAGCCGTGACGTTAACCAATCTCCAAATTTTAATTGCAGTTGTTTCATTATCCTTAATGATCATCCTTCACATTTTCATCAAAAAGACAAAGACGGGAAAAGCCATGAGGGCTTTGGCAGATGACCGTGAAGCGGCAAGTCTTGTCGGGATTAATACGAACCGCATCATCTCCATTGCTTTTTTGATCGGTTCCGCGCTTGCCGGCGCCGGAGGTGTGATGTTTGGAATGTATTATCACACCATTAACTTTCATGACGGCTATTTGGCTGGACTGAAGGCATTTACCGCGGCGGTATTCGGCGGTATTGGAAATATTCCGGGAGCCATGATCGGCGGACTTTTGCTCGGCATTTTAGAAGGAGTCAGCGCAGGATATTTATCTTCTGAATGGAAAAATGTATTCGCATTTTTAATTTTAATACTCATTTTGCTTTTTCGTCCCTCCGGTCTTTTGGGTTCTCGCGTTGTCAAAAAGGTATGACCGATGAGGAAAACTTCCCGTCGAAGAATCAAAAAAAAGAAACGTTCGAATTTCTTCTCCGAAATTAAATCTGTTTTTTCTTTCAAATCAACTCTGCTCATTCTTTTTATTTTCATTCTTCCGCTTCTTGATCGAAATGCTTACCACATTGATGTTTTGGTAACAGCGGGTATTTTCATGCTGCTGGCCTTGGGACTGAATGTCATCGTTGGTTCGGCAGGGATTTTGAACTTAGGTTACGCAGCACTCTTCGCCATCGGTGCCTATACTTATGCGCTTGTGAACATCCATCTTCATATTCCTTTTTGGATCGGCCTTTGGGTCAGCGCATTTTCTGCGGCTTTTTTTGGAATGATTCTGGCTTTTCCAGCGATTCGCTTAACGGGCGATTATATTGCCATGGTTACGTTAGGAACGGGAGAGATTGTTCGGATTATGCTCAACAATCTCGATCCGATTACGGGAGGGCCAAACGGACTTTTGGGAATTGAGCATCCAACGTTATGGATTTATGATTTTGGTGTCCACTCAACGCCTTATTATTTTTTGATCTTCGCTTTGTTAATCTTAATTATTTTTATTTTGAAGAGAATTGAATCGTCCCGTCTTGGGCGAGCGTGGATTGCGCTTCGCGAAGACGAACTTGCAGCCTCCTGCATGGGAATTAATCCCGTCTGGGCAAAACTCTCTGCTTTTGGAATCGGAGGATTTATTGCTGGAATTGCCGGCTCCATTTTTGCCGCGAAACAAGGCACCATTTCTCCGGACAGTTTTGATTTTGTGGTTTCCGTGACGGTGCTTGCGATGATCGTGCTCGGAGGGCTTGGGAAAATTTCAGGCGTCATCACCGGCGCTTTGGCTTTAAGTTTATTACCAGAGCTGCTTCGCGGTTTTGATTTATATCGAATGCTTCTGTTCGGTTTAGCCATGATCATCATTATGCTTTTTCGGCCGCAGGGAATCCTGGGAGAACATCATCAGGAAGAATTTAAAGAAAATTTATTCGAACGGAAAACTTCTCAATGAAAACCGAAGCTTCCTTATCAAAAACTCCGCTTTTGCGGATTGAAAATGTAACGAAACGATTCGGCGGTGTAACAGCTGTCGATGGAGTTAGTTTTTCTGTTGATCTACATAAAATTGTCGGTTTGATCGGCCCGAATGGTGCGGGGAAGACAACCCTTTTCAATTGCATCACCGGGTTGAGCGCACCTGAGGAAGGAAGTATTTATTTCGGTGATTCCGAGATTCTTCTCAGTCGGCTTGATTGCCATGAAATTGCAGCGGCAGGAGTCGCGCGCACATTTCAAACTATCCGGCTGTTTAAATACATGAGCGTGATTGAAAATGTGATGGTTGGTGCTCATTCGAGAACAAGAACCGGTATTTTGGGTTCTCTTCTAAGACCACGCTGGGTGGAGCTTGAAGAAAAAAAACTGGTTTCACGAGCTCATCAGCTGCTTCATTTTTTTGAACTCGATCAAAAAGCAAATGAAATTGCCCGCAATCTTTCCTACGGTCATCAACGGAAATTGGAAATCGCTCGAGCATTAGCGTCTCAGCCGAAATTACTTTTGTTGGATGAACCGGCGGCCGGAATGAATCCGAAGGAAAAAGAAGAACTTTTGGATTTAATTCGGTCCATTCGTAAAAACGGAGTTACCATTTTATTAATTGAACACGACATGAAAGTAGTGATGCCGATATCCGATTATGTCGTCGTTTTAGATTACGGGAAAAAAATTGCGGAAGGAAAGCCAAAAGAAATTCAGCATAATCCGCAAGTCATCGAAGCTTATTTAGGAAAAGGAATCGAGTCGCATGCTTGAAGTATCAGATCTCCACTCGGGCTACGGAAAAATCGAGATCTTAAAAGGAACCCGAATCAAAATTCCAGCCGGAAAAATTGTTTCCCTCATTGGTTCAAACGGCGCGGGGAAAACTACATTTCTGATGACGCTCTCAGGTATTGTTCGTGTGCGCAAAGGAAGTATTAATTTTGAAGGCAAATCCATCGAAAATTTACAACCCGATGCGATTGTAAAACTTGGAATTACACAAGTGCCGGAAGGTCGGCGAATTTTTCAGCATCTTAGTGTGGAAGAAAATTTGGATTTGGGAGCTTACACGCGGTCTCAGGGCCAGGAATTGAAAAAAGATCGGGAAGAACAACTCACTCTTTTTCCAGCGCTGAAAAATCGATTAAATGTTTTAGCCGGAAATTTAAGCGGCGGAGAACAGCAAATGTTGGCAATGGCTCGAGCGCTCATGGCTCGGCCTCGAATTCTTCTTTTGGATGAACCGAGTTTGGGTTTGGCGCCCAAAATGGTTGAGATTGTTTTTTCTCTCATTCAAAGAATCAACGAGCGAGGTATTACCATTTTGCTCGTCGAACAAAATGCCTGGATGGCATTAAAACTGGCTCATTATGGTTATGTGATCGAGAGTGGAAAAATTCAGATTGAAGGATCGGGAAAAGAACTTTTGACGAATCCGATTATTAAGCAGCTCTATTTGGGCGAGTGAAAAAATAATTTATCATGCGAAGCGAAGTTCAGCGCCTTCCCGAGTTATTTCTTAAAAGACTCAAACAAATTGTTCCATTTTCCAGTTGGGATCGAATCGCAAATACCTTTACGGAAAATAAACCTACCACTTTTCGAGTCAACACGCTTAAAACAAATTCCAAATCAATTAAGAGTTTCCTCGAGGAACGAAATTTTTCACTTTCCGCAGTTCCTTGGTTTACAGACGCCTTTGTTTTAAAAAAAGACCGTCAGAAAGATCTTGAGGCGACGGATCCTTACTTAAACGGCGAAATTTATCTTCAAAGTCTGTCCAGTATGATTCCGCTTTTGGTTCTGAATCCAAAGCCTGGCGAAATTATTCTTGATCTGACCGCAGCGCCCGGCGGCAAAACGACTCAGATGGCATGTCTGATGAATGGAGAAGGAAAAATTGTGGCGAATGAAAATGATAAAATTCGTTTTGAAAAATTAAAAGCCAATTTAATACTTCAAGCCGCTTTGAATGTCGAAGCCATTTTGAGTTACGGTGAATCTTTTGGAAATAAATATCCGGATCAGTTTGATCGTGTTTTAGTAGATGCACCGTGCAGTGCTGAAGGAAAATTTTTAACGAGCGAGCCGTCCTCTTATCGCTATTGGAACTTAAATAAAGTTAAAGAAGTTTCCAAGCTCCAAAAAAAATTATTAATCTCAGGTTTAAAAGCGTTGAAACCAGGTGGTGCGCTTGTTTATTCAACCTGCACTTTTGCGCCTGAGGAAAATGAAGAAGTTGTGGATTCCGCATTACGGAATTTGGGAGATTCAATTGGACTTGAAGTATTTAAACTGCCTCTTCAAAACCAAATGTCAGGACTGCTCAAATGGGAAGGAATTAAATATGGTGCTTCACTTGGGAAAACGGTTCGAATTTTACCGACCGCTGAAATGGAAGGATTTTTTGTTTCATTAATTCGAAAGATCAAAAGATTCCATTGACAAGTGAATGAATCGCGTTAATATTTCTTTTTATCGATTTATGTGATATAGTTAATCATTCAAAAATAGGGGTAAGCTTAATTGATCAAAGGAGTTACAAATGAATAAGAATTCGATGATTGTTATTTTTGTTTTGGTGTTCATGTCGTCATTTTTTCTGAGACCAGTGATGGCAGAAAACGCAAAGCCTGAGCCGGTCGCACCTACCGCTGCACCCGCAGTCCAAGATGCCGCAGCTCCAGAAGATGAAACAGAATTTTCGTTTGGTACTGTAAAGAACGTCACGGACAATCAACTCGTCGTCAGCGAGTACGATTATGAGAGCAATGCGGATGTTGACGTTACTTATGAAGTCTCTGCGAAAACAGAGTTTGAGAATGCAGCTTCACTGAAAGAAGTTAAGACAGGCGATTCCGTCGATGTTGATTATTTAGTCAAAGATGGAAAGAAAAATGCGGTAACGATTACGGTTGAAAAGCCGCTTGCCGAAGGTGAAGAAACAGCATTGGAACCAGAACCGGCAGCAGCGGAAGCAAAAGAATAAACCCGGGCCCCGTAGTCCGGATCAAAATCTTCTTGCGCCAGTTTTTCTTTTGCCTTTTTGTCGACTTTGAGAGTTAAATTCCTCTCTTCGAGTTTTCTTTCCAGCTCACAGTGTGACAAGATTCCTCTCTTATGTTAGACTACCAACCTTTATGAATCATTTTTCAATTATTGGAGTCGTTGCCAGTGTCATTCTTCCTCTGTTTAATATTCCGCTTATTCTTAGAATCGTAAAACGAAAGTCATCTCGCGACATCAGCATGACTTGGGTGGTTGGAGTTTGGGTTTGTATTTTACTGATGACGCCGACGGCCTTAACATCCAAAGATTTAGCGTTTCGGCTTTATGGGATTACGAATGTTTTATTTTTTACGCTTGTTTTTTTCTTTACGGCTAAGTACCGGAAAGGAAAAACCGATTAAACAACTAAAATTTTGGCGGGAACAAAACCGTTAAAGCTGGGTACCGCACTCGCAGAAGAGTAAGCTCCGATATTTTTGGCATAAACCACACTTCCCAAATCAAGCTCCGGAAGTTCTTCACTTAATGAGATGGTGTCAAAAGAATCGCAAGTTGGTCCGGCCACCGTGGATAAGAATTTTTGACCGCGCCGTAAAGTTTTAAGTTCATATTTACAGTGATCGAAAACAATTCCCGAAAAATCCGCGTAAAGCCCGTCATTTAAATAATAATAATTTTTGTTATTTCGGAATGTTCGGCCGATGACCTGCGTAATCAAAATGCCGGCAGGCCCAACCAAAAAGCGGCCGGGTTCCGCGATGAATTTAATTTTTTTATCGAAAAGCCGCTGCATTTCAGCTCTGATTTTGCGAGCCATTGTTTCAAAGATCGGAAGTTTTTCCTGATCTGAATGCCGGATCGGAAATCCTCCGCCGATATCGAGAACCGATAAAGTCAAACCTTCTTCCTTGGCTTCTCTGAAAATTCCGGCTGATACTTCAAGTGCATGAATGTAATTTTCCACATTGGCGCACTGAGAACCAACATGAAAACTGACTCCCTGAGGCGAGAGACCCAATGCTTTTGCTTTTCGGAGTAAAAAAACAGCGTGTTCCGGATCTGCGCCGAATTTAAGCGAAAGCTCAACCAAGCTTCCGATGTTATCAACTTTGATGCGAACCAAAACTTGAGCGCCCGGCGCATGCTTGGCGATTTTATAAAGCTCCGGTTCATTATCGAAGGTCATGAGCATAACTCGGCGCTTGTGAGCTGTTTGGATGTCTTCAATTGATTTAATCGTATTGGCAAAAATAATTTTTTGAGGAGATGCCCCCAAACTTAAGACTAAATTCATTTCATTGGCGCTGGCGACATCAAAATGAGAGCCCAATTTTAAAAAAGTTCGAATCACTTCCGGATGAGGATTGGCTTTAATGGCGTAGTAGGGAGTTACTTTTGGAAGCTGGCTTTGAAAACGCTGAAACTGTTTTACCAGCACGCTTTTTCTTATCAGCATTATCGGAGAAGTGTGCTTTTTTAAAGTATCGCGGATTAAATTTTCGACGGCATTGCCGTTTAAACTAAATTCTGATTTTTTCATTATGGTTACGATAATACCGCTTCTTTGCGGTAAGCATCAGAGGAGATCGGTTCAATCGGAAGCGGCGTTACCAGGAAAGTTGTAAATTGCCATACGTCTTCTTCTTTTGGAATTGTTGATCCGTAATCGAGAAATTGGTTTTTACGGTCCTTAAGGGGAGTCCAATCAACCGGTTTGGAAATGAAAGGACCCAAATAAGGTTTTGAGATTTTCAATATTTCCTTATAAGGCAAGTGATCAGGCAGACAAAATCCTTCGTTTGGATTATTAATGGCCCACGTTGCTGCGGCAACAGCAGAAATTGCAACTTGAAGAGTGGTTGCATTTTGATGAGGAGCAAGTTTCCTGGTTTCTTCGATATCAAGCAAACTTCCGATCCACCACGAATTAAAATCATGCCCCATCAATAAACATCCGAGCTCGTCACGGCCGCTTGTAATTTCATCATTTAAAATTCTCTGACGTTCTTGGAGTTCAAACTGTCTCATTTCAAGTTCGTGTATGGAATTAATAGCGACATCAGCGGGGCAATAGGCATAGTGAACAGTCGGACGATAAATTGCTTTTTCGTCTTCCCAAACGGTTAAGAAATCAGAAATTGAAAATGCTTCGCCATGACGAATCACCATTCCGGTAATTTCTCCACATGGAACCCAGGATCTAACCCAAGTATTCATTCCTTTTGTGGTGAGACAGACTTGATTCTGCGGACCGTTTTTGTGAAACATTGTTCCTTTCGGAGCAAATCGTTCGTGAGTTCCCCAGCCGAGCTCAGCGGGAGCCACGCCTTCTTCATAAAAGCCGATGATGCTCCAAGTATTAACAAATTCATTCACTTCTTTCGGACGATCTGTAATCTGTGTGTCGCGTTCGCTGATGTGAATTGTTTTGACGCCGGTGAAATGAGCAAGCTTTGGAAAGTCTTCATTTTCCAAAGCTTTTTCGAGATCTACTTTTCTGGAGTCGCGAGGTTTTTCAGTTAAGATTTTTTGAGTAATATCAACGAGCGCTTGTTTTGTGAAGTGTGATACGAGTCCGGGGTTGGCACCGTGATCCACGATAGAAGTTGCGCCTTTTTTATTGGGCCAGCCGGCAATCATTTTTTGAATTGCCATTTGCCGGGCATAAAGCGTCAGTTCGGTCGGATGTTTTCCTTCAGCTCCGTGATAAGGTTCCCAGAGCTCAACTGAAGTATTCAGGTAAAGAACGTTATTGTCGTGACACCACTGAAGAATAGCGCAACAATCGATATCGTAGGCAAGATCCAGAATTAAATCACCGGAACCAACATATTTTTTAAGAAGAGTTTTGTAATTATCTCGAACGACGCGTTCGAATATGTAATTAACCCTTTGGGCGAGGACATCTTTGACGCGTGGACGATTGTCCACAGGATCCATGATGGTGACTTTTTGCGGAGGGACCCCGATTAATTTTAGAATCAACGGAAGCGCACACTGCGAAACGGAACCGCATCCGATCACTAAAATTTTTCCTTGGAACTTCACTTAAGTACGCACCCCCAAAAAAGTTGTCAATGGAAATTCTAACAGATTTATCAGTTAGCGCAAAGAAAAAAACGCAACAATCAAAAATTTTCGTTAAATTCAAAAATGCAATTTGGATTACTTGCATTTTTTTTGCGTTCTTAATAACCATTTTAATTCGTTCAAAAGCGTCTTGGACCTCAAAATAAAGTTTTCCACGTTCCTTCATTTATTAATCGAACTTGCCGATTCTCTTTTTAGATGAGATAATAAATACGTTATGACCATTTCAAACACCCTTAAGACTATCAATTGGCGCAATTTCATATTCTTTGTCGGCTTCTTTCTTGTCTCTGTAATTGGTGTTCCTATCTATATTTACAACAATGGTCTTAGCGGTACAGAGGTTGCTCTTTTTTGGGTCTGGGCTGTTGGTTCAGGAATGGGTATCACTGTTGGTTACCATCGTCTTTTTGCTCACAGAACCTTTAAAAGTCATCCTTTTCTCATTTTTTTGGCTTTATTTTTCGGTGCGGCGGCTTTTGAAGAATCAGCCCTCCAATGGGCATCTCAGCACCGTGATCACCACAAATACGTTGATACGGATAAGGATCCCTACAATATTATGCAGGGTTTTTGGTATGCCCATATCGGCTGGATTTTATTTCGAAATCACGCCATTAATTTCGAAAATGTGAAGGATCTAAAGAGAAATAAACTGATTATCCATCAAGATAAATATTATGTGCTATGGGCAGTCGTTGCGGGAGTTTTAGCTCCTCTTGCCATCGGCGCTTTAACGGGGCACTTTTGGGGTGCGCTTCTGCTTGGAGTTTTTGGACGCGTCACTTATGTTCATCACGGTACTTTTTTAATTAATTCTGCCTGCCATTATTTTGGCAAGAAAACATACAGCGTTCATTCCTCAGCCCGTGATAATTGGATGGCAGCCATATTTACGCACGGGGAAGGCTATCACAGTTTTCATCATCGTTTTCCGTCCGATTATCGGAACGGATGCAAATGGTATCATTGGGATCCAAGCAAATGGGCCATCTCGATCATGACTCTATTTGGTTTAACGAGCGATTTAAAACGAGTTTCAGATTTTCATATTCTTGCTGCCAGGTTAATGACTGAAAAAGAATCTGCCGAACGTTATCTCATCAATCACCCTCACTCCATACCGACAGTAGCTTTAGAAATGATTAAAAGCCGGTATGAACATTTGAGAGAAATTTTAAATACGTGGGAAAAACATGTCCGAGAATACGCTACTCTGTGTGCGCAACTTTCCAATAAATCAGACGCTATTGTGCGTTCTGCTTTTGAACAAGTTGAATCCGCCCGCCGCCAATTTCTAAGTGTTCGCGAACAATGGATTCGATTCATTGAAAAGCGCACACTCTTAGGTCTCATCCAATCCTGATTTTTTCCAAAAACTAATCAAAAACGCTTGATTGATTTACCCTGCAAATTAACGTATCCTATAAATGGAAATAATTTCCATTTACCATGAATCAACATTTAAGCGTTCTAAAGGAAAATGGTTTTAAGATTACGCCGCTTAGAAAAGCGATTTTGGAAACCTTTCAAAAAAAACAGGTGACATTGACAGCCGAAGATTTGTATCGCTTGATTAAACGACAAATCCCGAAAGCCGGTCTTCAATCTGTTTATCGAAATTTGGCCGAATTTAGCGAAGCAGGAATTGCCGAAGAAGTTTTTCTCGACAAGCGAAAATCTGCCTACACCATTTGTAAAGATTTTGAGGATCATCACCATCATGCCGTTTGCAGGCGATGCGGCCATTCGGAAGAAATTAAAACCTGCGGGCTTAAATCCGTTTCAAAAACGCTGAATCGGTCTCTTAAGAATCTAAAGAAAACAATCGGTTTTCGAATCGAAAAGCATTTTTTACAGTTAGAGGGACTTTGCCGTGATTGTCAGAAATAAATTCTTGCTGTTTTTTTTCGTTTTATTTTTCGGATTTAATTTTCATCTTGAAGCAGCGCAATTAAAACTAGCAGCAACTATTTTGCCGGTCTCGGATATGGTGAAAGAAATTGCGGGTGAAAATAATCCGGTGATTACAATTCTTCCGCCCGGCGCCAATCCACACACATTTGAATTAAATCCCCGAATCATTAAAGAGTTGGATGGCTCTTCGATTATTTTTGTGATTGGAAAAAGCCTTGATGATTGGATCGCTTCGGCGTCTGAAAATTTATCCGGTACCAAATTAGTTCAATTAACCGAAGGCATTCAATTAATCGATAACGATCCGCATTATTGGCTTTCGGTGGGAAACGCCAAAAGAATGGTCAAAACCATTGCCGACACATTAATTGGAATAGATGGCGCCCATAAAGATAAATATGAAGCCAATTTAAAACGGTATTTGGGCGAATTAAATCAAGCGGATCTTCATATCAAAAAAGAATTGAGGAATCTTCAAAATAAAAAAATGATTACTTTTCACGATGGCTGGCGATATTTTGCGCGAGATTATGGGCTTGAAGTTGTAGGAACGATTGAATCATCAGAAGGATCCGAACCCACTCCCAGACGTTTGGCTGAACTGGGAAAAACCATTCGACGGCATCGATTAAAAGTTTTATTTACTGAACCGACCGTTTCAAAATCGCTGGCTGAATCTTTGGCTCACGATTTTAATCTTCGTTTAATCGAACTAGATCCCTTGGGAATTCGCGAAGAAAATAAAACATTTATCCAATTAATGCTGCACAATGCTGATGAAATTGAAGAAGGTCTGAGTAATGAATAAAACGGTTATTGAAATTGATCATCTTTCAGTTCGCTACAACGGCAAACTTGTTTTGAAGGATTTGAATTTAAAAATTCAGAAAGGCGAAATCGTAGCCATTGTGGGTCCCAACGGATCCGGCAAAACAACATTGATTCGATCCATCTTAGGTTTAGTTTCTTATGAAGGCCAAATCCGGATCAATCAACAGCCAATCAAAGCTTCGTTGGCCAAAATCGGTTATGTTCCTCAAACATTTTCTTTTGACCGGTCGATTCCGATGACGGTAGCCGAATTTTTAAGATTATCCTTTAAGAATGTACCGTTAAAAAAATTAAGACACGGGCTTATGGAAGTAGAGATGAGGCAATACGAAGATCATCCCATCGGTTCCTTATCCGGCGGACAATTTCAACGGATTTTAATTGCCAGATCACTTTTAAATGATCCGGCGATTTTGGTTTTGGATGAAGCAACCAGCGAAATCGATACCGTCGGAACTAAAAGTTTCTATGACATCATCTCGCACTTGAACAAAGTTCATCAGACGACAGTTATTTTGGTTTCGCATGAAATTCACATGGTCTATAAATTCGCCGACCATATTATTTGTCTCAATCGTGAATTGATTTGTTACGGAAAACCAAAAGAGGCCATCACCAAAGAAGTCCTTGAACAATTGTACGGTCAAGATATTCGGTTTCAGGAGCATCAACACTAATGTTTGAACTTTTTCATTATCCATTTATGCAGCGCGCAATTATTGCGGGCGTGCTTTTGGCCGGATTGTTTTCTTATCTGGGGGTTTTCGTTGTGTTAAGACGAATGGCTTTCTTTAGCGATGGCATTGCTCATGCTTCTTTAGCCGGAGTTGCCGCAGGAGTTTTATTAAGTATCAATCCGCTCATCACTGCTTTAATGGCAAGCGTTGTTTTTGCTGTGATCATGTTTTTTCTTGAGAAAAAAACAACCGTTTCATCCGATACGGCAGTGGGTTTGATTTTTACGTTTGGAATGTCGCTCGGTGTTTTGCTTATTAGTTTGAAACGTGGTTATCAGCCGGAATTAATCGGTTTTTTATTCGGGAATATTCTCATGATTAAATCGTTGGATTTGTTGCTCATTGCAATTGCCAGTGTTTTGATTTCAGGTTTGCTCTTTTTATTTCGCCGCGAGATTACGCTTTTGTCTTTAGACCGTGAAATGGCCTATCTTTCCGGTGTGAATACAGATTTCTTCCAACTTTTGATGAATATCCTTCTTGCGGTTTCGGTTGTTTTAGGAATTAAAATCTTAGGCATCGTGTTGGTGAGCGCCCTTTTGATTATTCCCGTTTCGATTTCAAAATTAATCAGTCAATCTTTCGGTAAACTTGTCATCACCAGCTTTTTATTTGCCGAAGCCATTATGCTCGTCGGAATTTTTTTATCCTATTTGTTTGATTTGCCTACCGGCGCTATCATTGTATTAACCGGTTCGGTTGTATTCTTCGCCGTCTTTTTATTGAGGAAAGCGTGAAGAAAGTTTTGTTATTTTTATTCGCAGCGTTTTTGATATTTGTTTTTAACCTACATGGGAGTTTTGCGGAATCACAAACAATGAATTTGGAAAAGAAGTTAGAAGAAAACGCAAATCTTAAAATCCGCTCGGTTGAATTTCCGAGCGGCTTGGATTGGTTTAATGTGAAGAATCCTCTTCAAATGAAGGATTTGAAGGGAAAGATTGTGCTTCTTGATTTTTGGACGTATTGCTGTATCAATTGCATGCATGTGATTCCAGAGCTGAAACGTCTTGAAGAAAAATATCCGAACGAATTAATTGTTGTCGGTGTTCATTCCGCAAAATTTTCAAATGAGCGCGATTCGGACAATATCCGTCAAAGTATTCTCCGATATGAAATCAAGCATCCAGTTGTGAATGATCCGGAATTAATTCTGTGGCAGCAATACGGTGTTCGGGCCTGGCCCACATTGGTAATGATTGATCCGGAAGGTTATCTTGTTTTAAGCATCTCTGGCGAAGGTCATTATGACGATTTGGACCGCACGGTTGCAACTTTAATTAAACGCTCAGAATCAAAATCAACACTGAATCGATTGCCTCTTCCAATTGAATATGAAACTTCGAAAGAAGCCGATACTTATCTTAAATTTCCGGGAAAAATTTTTGCGACGGAAAATGAATTAATTGTTTCTGATTCAAATCATAACCGGATTGTTGTGTTAAGTCTTTCTGGAGAAATTCTGAACGTTATCGGAAGCGGTGCGGAAGGAAAGAAGGACGGAGATTTTCAAACAGCCGAATTTCATCATCCTCAAGGAATTTTTAAAGAAGGAAATTTAATTTATGTGGCCGACACGGAAAATCATTTCATCAGAGAAATTAATTTAGATCAGAAAACGGTGAAAACCATTGCGGGAACAGGCGTTCAAGGCGAGCATCTTAATGGAAAAGCGCCTGCTCTTAAAACCGCTCTTAATTCTCCGTGGGATTTAGTTAAGGTAAATGAATTTCTTTATATTGCGATGGCCGGCGCACATCAGATTTGGTCGCTTGATTTAAAAAAAGCTGAACTCGATCTTCTTGCCGGAAGCGGTCGCGAAGATATTGTTGATGGAGCCGCAAAATCCAGTTCGCTTGCGCAACCAAGTGGAATTACGTTTGATGGAGACAGCATGCTTTATTTTGCTGACAGTGAAGTCAGCGCTGTCCGAAGTTTTAATTTAAAAACGCGCGAAGTTAAAACGTTAATCGGCCGCGGACTTTTTGATTTTGGCGATCAAGATGGTTTGCTTAAAGAAGCCAAACTTCAGCATCCGCTCGGAGTTTCCTTCGAAAAGGGAATCGTTTATGTGGCAGATACTTACAACAGTAAAATAAAGGTAATTGATTTGAAGAATAAAAAAATTGAAACAATCGCCGGATCAAAAAAAGGATTTAAAGATGAAGCACCCGGAAATTTCTACGAGCCCGGCGGACTAAGTGTTCAGAATGGAAAACTTTATATTGCCGATACGGACAACCATGCCATTCGAATTTTGGATTTAAATAATCATTCTCTTACAACTTTGGCCATTACAGCAGTGGTTAATTCTAAAATGGCCAAGCCCAGAAAAAATCCATTTTTGGAATTAATCGAGCGTCCCAAAGAAACATTAAAGGAAAATGCGAAGATCTCAATCATGATTCGTTTGCCGAAGAATCACGAATTTACTGAGGAAGCTCCGTTTACTTATGAAGTGATTCAGAAAGAAGAAGGGAAAATCCTTTGGAAAGGAATTTTGAAAGATCCCAAAAAAGAACTTCCTTTGAACATTCAATTGAGCCAAGAATATAAAGACAAATCTCCGTTGGAGATTGATTTGGAGGTTCCGTATTGTTCGACAGCACCTCCGAAATTGTGCAAGTTTAAATCCATCAAATTAATTCAGCCGGTTTCGATTGACGCAAATGGAAAAGCCATTTTGCAATTGGAAACGCAAATCAGTTAAATAGCGAAGGAGAAACCATGAAATTTTTTTTAACTCACAATAGTTTAAGTCTTTTCGTTTTGAGGATTTGTATTGGACTGATGTTTATGGCTCACGGCTCTCAGAAATTATTCGGCGTATTTGGCGGACCGGGAATTCAAGGTTTCACTCAAAGCTTGGCCGGAATGGGTCTTCCGAATCCGATGCTCCAAGCGTATTTGGCGGCCGGCTCAGAATTTCTCGGAGGATTATTTTTAACCTTAGGATTGTTCACCCGGCTTGCGGTTTTTCCGCCGCTTTTTGTCATGATTGTGGCGATTGCGAAAGTACATTGGTCTCATGGATTTTTTATGCAAAAGGGAGGTTTTGAATATCCTTTAATGATTGTCGGAGCTTTAATGGCTTTATTATCATTGGGCGGAGGAAAATTTTCGGTAGATCAGAGCTTAAGTTAAATAATTTATTTTTGTTTTTTAAGCGATTGCCGTAAATCTTAGATATGACAATTCCAGAAACTTTGCCGAAACAACAGACAACTCTTGAAGTTGCCGAAGAAGCTCGTGAAAAAGAATGGAAGTATCCGAGTTTTATCGGAGATCTTTATCTTGGGCGTTTTCGCTGGGATTTAATTCATCCTTATCCCGAACAAAGCGAAGCGGATCGTAAGATCGGAGATGAAATTTGTGAGAAGATCAGTCGGTTTCTTCAAGCAAATCTGGATCCAGATAAAGTCGATCGAACTGGTGAAGTTCCGAAACATGTCATTGACGGCCTTGCCAAAATGGGATGCTTCGGAATAAAAATCCCAAAAGAATATGGCGGTCTTCATTTGTCACAGGTCAATTACATCCGTGTGATTCATTTGGTGGCAAGTTATTGCGCATCCACTGCAATTTGGTTGTCAGCTCACCAATCGATTGGCGTTCCTCAGCCGCTCATGCTCTTCGGAACCGAAGAGCAGAAGAGAAAATATCTTCCTCGATTTTCGGCGGGTCAAATTTCAGCGTTTGCCTTAACGGAGCCGGATGTCGGATCAGATCCGGCCAACATGAGTACCACGGCAGTATTGAGCGCCGATGGGAGTCATTATCTTTTAAATGGTGAAAAACTTTGGTGCACCAATGGTCCTGTTGCAGATGTCATCGTGGTGATGGCGAAGACTCCGCCAAAAATTGTAAAGGGCAAAGAGAAAAAACAAATTACGGCTTTTATTGTGGAAACAAATTGGAGCGGAGTTGAAACTGTTCATCGCTGCAGCTTCATGGGACTTCATGGAATTCAAAACGGCCTTCTGCGTTTTAAAAATGTGAAAGTTCCAAAAGAAAATATTCTTTATGGACTGGGCCAGGGTCTTAAGCTTGCTCTTGTGACGCTCAATACAGGACGCTTGACCATGCCCGGTGCCGTGACAGCGGGAGCAAAATGGTGCTTGAGTGTGATTCGAAAATGGGCGAATGAACGGGTTCAATGGGGAAAACCGGTCGGTCATCATGAGGCTGTGGCCGCTAAAATTGCGCAAATGACATCAACCACATTTGCGATGGACAGCGTTTCTTGGCTTTCTGCAGGGTTTGCGGACTTAAAAAATGTGGATATTAGATTAGAAGCGGCGGCGGCAAAGCTTTTTTGTACAGAGGCGAGTTGGCGAATCATTGATGCCACTGTCCAAATTCGTGGTGGCAGAGGGTATGAAACTGCAGATTCACTAAAAGCCCGAGGGGAAAAAGCCATTCCAGTTGAACGGGTGATGCGCGATTCGCGAATTAACACCATTATTGAAGGAACCAGCCAAATCATGCGTCTGTTCATTGCACGTGAAGCACTCGATCCTCATGCGCGCCGGATTTTTCCGCTGCTTGATCCAGAAATCAATATTTTTAAAAAATTAAAAATGGTTTTTGATCTTTCTATTTTTTATTTTGTTTGGTACCTGAAGCAATGGTTTTATTTTTCCAGCGTCAGAAATATGAACAGCGTTCCTCAAAAACTTAGGTCTCATATTATTTTTATTAACCGAACGAGTCATCGACTAGCTCGAAATTTATTTCTTGCAATGATGCTTTATCAACAGGGGCTTGAGCGGAAACAACGTTTGCTGAGCCGCATCGTCAATATCGGAACAGATTTATTTGCCATGGCAGCAACTTGTTCCCGCGCAGCGCTTTTAGTTTCCAAAAAACCAAAGGATCAAAGTTCTGTAGAATTGGCTGATCTTTTTTGTTTTGATGCCCGAGCAAGAATCAAGAGACAATTTAAAACCTTGTTTATCAATAAAGACAAATACGCTTATCGGATTGCCCGCAATGCGCTTGAAGGGAAGTACATTTGGCTTGAAAGCGGAATCATCCCGCCGAAATAGGGAAACTTTCTAACGTTATCGCGAGGAGGCCCGAAGGCCGACGAAGCGATCTCATTCTTAGATTGCTTCGGGCACTCCGCGCCTTCGCAATGACGGTAAAACATAATTGATTTTACCTGTTATCCGCCGTAAACTAATTTTTCCTTATGGAACTATCATTTGCAGCATTTATTGGAGTTTTCTTTACCGGGCTGGCGTTAAACCTAACGCCATGTGTTTATCCCATGCTTTCGGTAACCGTTGCTTTATTCGCTCCCGATCGAAAATCATCGGGCCAGTCTTTTCTCAAAGCTTTGGTTTATGTGATGGGAATGGCTTCCATGTACAGCGCTTTGGGTTTAATTGCAGCATTTACGGGTGGTTTTTTCGGCGCACTCATTCAAAATCAATGGATTCTTTTAGGAATTTCAGTCGTTATGTTTGTCTTGGCCTTAAGCATGTTTGGAATTTATGAATTTCAAATGCCGTCCTGGTTGCTCAACTGGGTGAGTCGGAAAAAACGCGCCGGCTTTTTGGGTCTTTTTCTCTCCGGACTTTTTGTCGGTATTTTTGCGGCGCCTTGTATCGGACCGCCGATTGTCGGCCTTTTAACTTTGGTTGGCCAATCGGGAAATCCTGTCTCCGGTTTTTTTATTTTTTTTATTTTGGCATTGGGACTCGGACTTCCTTATTTATTGATCGGAACTTTTTCAGGATTGCTCTCAACACTTCCAAAATCTGGCGCATGGCTTGTGTGGGTTAAAAAAGTGTTTGGGGTCGTTCTCCTTGGTTTGGCTTTATTTTATTTTTGTCTCGCACTTTATCCGGATTTTTTAAATTCGGTCATCCCAATGACATTGGCAACCGGCGGCGTCTATCTTGGGTTTTTGGATCAGATTGGAAACAAATCTGCATTCTTTAAAAAAATTAAATTGGGATTCGGTGCTTTGGCGATTGCCGGAAGCTTTTTTTTCTTAACCGGAAAACCAGTCAAAGGAGTTGTTTGGGAAACTTATACTAAAGAAAAAATCAATTTAGCGAAAGAGACAAAACAACCGGTAGTAATGGATTTTTTTGCAGATTGGTGTATTCCGTGTCACGAATTAGATCAACACACATATTCGAACCCAAAGGTGATTGAAGCACTTGCGCCCTTCGCAAAATTTAAAGTTGATGCAACAAATCCTAATTCAAAGGAAGCCATGGAGCCGATCGAAACATTTGAAATTGTTGGGGTGCCGACGATTATTTTTCTGAGTCCAAATGGAAAAGAAGTGCCGAACACCAGAATTACTGGATATGTTCCGCCGGCCGAGTTTTTGGATAACTTGAAACCAGTTTTGAAAACAATTGAGAAAAAAGAAAAACCAAAATGATGAGAGAATCCGAAGTAAAAGAATTAATTAAAAGGGTAATGCCAGATGCAGAAATTGAAGTAACCGACACAACAGGAGGAAGCGATCATTTTCAGATTTTAGTTATCTCCAACGAATTTAAGGGAAAACTTTTAATCGATCAACACCGGATGGTTCAAAAATCTTTGGAAGTGGCTTTTAGTGACGGCCGAATTCATGCGGTTCAAATTAAAACCGAAACGCCGGAATCTTGGGCGAAGAAAGAAAAACCATCCGGCAACGATTTTCAAATTTTAAATTAAAACGAATTTTCCCTTCCCCCTTTATGGGGGAAGGTTAGGATGGGGGGTAGAATAATTTCACTCCCACCTTAATCCTCCCCCATTAAGGGGGAGGAAATCATCTATGTTGCAAAAGTTCAATTAAGGAGGAAAAGATGTCTCAGGATGTGTTGAAGCAAATTAAATCAGATGTCGAGTCGAATAAAATTTTAATTTATATGAAAGGCACACCCAATGCGCCTCAATGCGGATTTTCCGCGGCCACAGTTACTCTGTTTAAGAGTTTTAATGTTCCGTTTGCGACTCGTGATGTCATTGCAAACAATGATCTTCGGCAAACGGTTCCGCAATTTTCAAATTGGCCGACTTTCCCACAGATTTTTATCAACGGAAAATTAATCGGTGGATGCGATATTGTTCATGAGATGCATGAACGCGGGGAACTTGAACCTTTAATCAAAGAAGCAACGGGGAAATAAAACGAACGAGGAGTTTGATTAGTTTTCTTTTTTTCCGAACTTCATTTTCAGTTCTTCACCTTTTTTGAGGCGTTCGATATTCGATCTATGATTAAAGATGAGGAAGCCGCTTAATCCCAAGCTAATTAAGAAAATAATTCCGAAGGAATTTATGTCACGGTAAAAAATCAAAAGCAGAATGGGAAAAGTCGAAGCCGCAACAATGGAAGCTAAGGAAACGTAGCGCCAAACCAGAAACACAGCAGTCCAGACCGCAAGAGTCAAAATAGTTGCGAATGGAAATATTCCCAAAAGCGCACCGCATGAAGTTGCAACTCCTTTTCCGCCTTTTAATTTAAGCCAAGGACTCCAAGTGTGACCCGCGATCGCAGCAGCGCCAAACAAAAATTGTTTAATGACAAGATCAAGATCGGGATAGGCAGGTGATGATGTGGCGAGAATTGCGGTTGCCAGCCAGCCTTTCAAAACATCGATTGCGAAAACTGCAATTCCCCAGTTTGTTCCGACCACTCGAAAAACATTTGTGGCGCCGACATTTCCACTGCCATGTTCACGAATATCAATTCCGCGAACTTTTTTTGCGATGAGGTAACCGCTGGGAATGGAACCAATCAAGAAGGCGATTAAAATCCAAACCACATTTTTAATTAAATCCATAGTACCAACACTATAGATAATTTATGTAAAAAAAGCAAGCCCAGGCATGTTCGCTCGTTTTATCTTAAGATTTTGGTAGTGGTTGAAATTAAAGTTGAAGATGGATTAAAATATCAAAATGAAGCAACAAAGTGAAATTTCAAAAAAGTGGAAAAGTGAAAATTTTTCCTGCGATCTTTGGGTTGATCCGCCGGCTCAAAGATGGGAGAATTACACCCATTCGGTTGATGAATTGGTTTATGTTTTAGAAGGAACTTTGGAATTTGAACTTTCAGGAAAGAAGCAAGTTTTGAGACCAGGCGATGAAATTTTTATTCCTAAAAATACAAATCATTCAGTCCGCAATATTAGCAAAACCGAAGCTCGTTGGCTTTATGGATACAAACAAATATGAACATAATTAATGCTATGATCCCACCACCTTTTTTAAAAGAAGTCATTGATTTAATCTCGAGCCCTCTTTTATTTCTGGAAGAAATTTTGCCGCTTTGTACTTTGACAACTGTAAAGCGGCAGAAAAAAAAGGTGGTGGGATGATTACCTCCATGCTTTTTTTCCCCGTCAGGGATTTTTCAATCAAACCAAAAAGTCTCGGTTTAACTGCTGAAGATGTTTTCCTAAATACTGAAGACGGCGTCAAACTTCACGGATGGTTTTTTCCTGTTAAAGAGTCAAATTCCTGCTTGCTTCTGTTCCATGGAAATGCGGATAACATCTCGATCCGGCTGCCGAAAGCTAAGGCATGGATTGACCGGGGCGTTTCGGTTTTATTGATCGATTATCGAGGATACGGAAAAAGTGAGGGTGAAATTAAATCCTCCAGCGATCTGACGAAAGATGCCAAGGCCGGATTCGATTGGCTTAAGAACAAAAAAAACTACAGCTCGTCTCAAATTATTTTATACGGAGAATCCATTGGTTCGGTTCCAGCGATTGAATTGGCTGTTTATGAGAAATTTAAAGCCCTCATTCTTGAAGCTCCTTTTACCTCCTTAAAAGATATGGCCAAGCTTCTTTACGGCATGGCGCCTGATTTTATGCTTAAAGATTTCCAGATGAATAACGAGAACAATATTTCCCGTCTCAAAACACCGGTTCTCATCCTTCAAGGAACGGAAGATGAGGTGGTTCCTTTTTCGATGGGTCAGCGCTTATTCAAAAAGGCGCCGGAACCGAAGAGTTTTTTTGAAATTAAAGGCGGCCATCATAATGATTTGGCAGAAACGGCAGGGGAGCAATATTATTCGAAGCCGTTCGAATTTGCCATTCAGCAGACTTATTAAAAAAATTTAAATTGGAATTTCTTCTCTCATTTTGCACTTTATTTTTTTCAACCCTTTTCAAGTCGTGCCTGGTCGTGATATTATTTAATAGAATCTCGTTTGGTGGAGAGTCAAACACGATATGAATAACACAAAAATCGCCTTTTTTATCGATGATGACGAGGATTTTCTTGAGCTCATTCATGAGGTGGTTCAGCACCCCAATTTTCAAATCAAAACACTTCACGTCGATAATGGATATCATGCTATTGATGAAATTATAAAAATCAGGCCTGACGTTTTATTTATCGATTTTTATCTGCCGCGAGCAAACGGCAGTCAGATTCTTCCGATCATCAAATACGTGCAAGCACTTTCCGATTTGCCCGTTTATTTCATAACCGGTTTTCCAAAAGAAGAAATTCTTCCTTTTATTAAGGAGAGCTCTTGTGCCGGAATTCTGTCAAAGAATGAATCCCTTAAAGAAGACGTGCTTAAGATATTGGAAGAAGTTGATCGGATGGCTGCTTAAAGCGATTAATTTCAAGTTGATTCTTCCGGAGTTCCCTCCTAAACTATCGCATTATGAAATACCGATGTACTCATTGCAATCACACGTTTGGACTCTCAGAACGTGATTTCCAAAGATGTCCCAATTGTTTCTGGACCACCTCTCTCGTCAATTTGGAACAAGCACAAAAGGAGCCGTCAGAATCAAAATCGAAACCGGTTCCCGTCGTAAATGTACCGTCTCCCAAAAAAGAAATTCCGAGTAAACCATTATTGATTTTATTTTTTTTAATCCTTGTTGCAGGCTTGATATTTTTCTTCATTAAAAATGGTTATTGGAAGCAGTTAAATTTAAAAATGCCCGCGATTTCATTTCCACACAAAAAAGAAGAAGGCAAACCGCTGCAATCTTCAAAGAAGGAGTCGCCCCCAAACAAACTTAATACAGATCAAGTTTTGAAATCACTTTCAGAAACGGAGTGGGCACAATTAACGCAGTTGTTTCAAATTACGATTCCACGGCGATTAAGCGAAGATGAAGAAGCCATTCTCAAAAAACAAGTTTCTCTCCCCGCCAAATTAACCGAAAAGCCGGTGATCACACTTTGGAAAAAAGAAGATTTTGAAACACTGATCAGGGCAGAACAAAAAAACCGAAAAATCCAGCTCGGCTGGAGTTATGAACGCAGTTTAATCAAAGTTTTTGATAAAAATTATCCGCTTGCGCTGAAAGCATTTGATAAAGGAGATTACGAGACGGCTCGAACTTATTTTTTAAATTCACTGGCTTTTCCGGTTTATCAGAACAATCAGCAGCTTTACCGAGCGGTTGTGTTGGTGATGCTTCGGGCGTTTATTAATGATGTGATCGCCAAAATTGCACTGATTAATCAATGTCTGATTGGTCAAACATATTTGAATGAAGTCCATTCTATTTTCCAGGCTTACCAAGCGCTTTTTCCCGTCTTCGAACTTCAGGAATGGGACCGTTCCTTAGAAATGATTCATCAATTAAAAGATCAAATCAAGACGTTCGAACAAAAACCGAAAGAACAAACCATTTCATATCCGCCGTCATTTGGCCGATTAGATCCCGAAATACAAAACGCCATTCAAGTAGAAGCGCAGCCTAAAACCGAGGCTGCGGTTAATTTAAAGACCTTGCTCATTGATTTAGATTTGAAGGAAAAGATAGTGCGTTCGAATACCCCGGGAGAGTTGGCCAATGTTCAAAAGCAATATCAGCAGGCTTTGTCGCTCATTAAAGAAGGCAAGTGGGAGGAAGCAAGAAATGAGCTGAGGTCGATTGAATTTCCGCCGGAATTAGTAGAAGATGCCAAAGTTAAGTTGGAGACCATCGAGAAAATTTTAGCGGTTTCAAATTCAAATCAAACACAACAAACAAATCACAAACATTAGGAGATCATATGGCAGAAAATCAAAATCAAGATTTGGGAAAAACGGATACCGGAATTAAACCAAATGTCGCTGCCATGTTTGCATATATTTTGGTTTGGGTGACCGGTTTAATTTTTCTCTTGATCGAGAAAAATAATAAATTTGTCCGTTTTCATGCCATGCAGTCAATCGTTACCTTTGGTTTGATTTTCGTTGCTCAGTGGCTCATTTCTTTCATTCCGGTTTTAGGTCCAATGGTCGGCGGTTTATTATCCATCGTAGCCGTTGTGCTTTGGATTGTCTTGATGGTCAAGGCTTATCAGGGAGAAAAATATAAACTTCCTTGGCTTGGCGAGATTGCCGAGAAAAATTCTTAATTGCGCGTCATCCCCGAATGTTTTAATCGGGGATCCACATTTCTGGATTCCCGCCTAAAGCATGCGGGAATGACAAAAGTAGCAGATCCCTCGCTTTGCTCAGGGAAATCAGGATTTTGTTAATTCTTCATTCATTAAATTCCAAACTTTCTTTTTAAGCCCTTCGTAATTTGATTCTTCATATTCCTTGATGTCAATCGGCGGTAGCACTTTTAGGGAGCCCGCAACTTTTGCTGCCATTGTAGCTTCACCTTTCGTAATCGCTTCTCCCGTGCCGCTGATAATAACCGGAACAATTGGTTTTCCGGTTTGAAGCGCCAATTTAAAGGCTCCGTTTTTAAATTCCGTTAGTCTACCGGTTTTGCTGCGCGTTCCTTCCGGAAAAATGAGAACCGAAACGTTTTTATTTAAACATTCGATCGCTTCCTGAAAACTATCCCGAATACTTCCGTGCCGCCCGCGGCTTAATGGGATATATTTGAGCAGCGACATCGTCCAACCGAAAACTGGAATTTTAAAGAGACTCGATTTTGCAATCCACTTAAAATTTTTATTCAGGCAGTAAAGACAGACAATGTCTGCCAAGCTGGAATGGTTGGCGACAATGACGTAGCCCTGTTTTTTTTTGATGTGATGAGTTCCAGAAATTTTTATTTTCCAGAAAGGGTTGATCTTGACAATGGACTGGCCCCAAAAATTTGCAATCCGGTAAGTGAAGAGGTCTTTTGGATCAAGCAGTCTCGAAATGGCAATTCCGACGAAAGAAATAAACGTGATGAAACCGACAAAGAACCAAACAAAAAAAGCCATTAAAAGCGAAAAAAATCGTTTCATCATGGAAATAATATCTTATAAAGGACTCGTGGAAAACATTTATTTCGTTGGTATAATAAGCCGCTATGCAGTTTGACCTTTTCGATCAAACCCAAAATAAAATTCTGGATTCAAAAACCTACGCTGAGTTTAAGCAAGCTCTTATCGCTTCGAATTGTACTAAATGTGCACTCTCAGAGTTTCGTCAACACATTGTGGTTGACCGCGGTAATCCAAATGCAAAAGTGATTATGATCGGCGAAGCTCCGGGAGAACAAGAAGACATCAAAGGCAAAGCATTTGTTGGGCGCGCCGGGCAGTTACTTGATGAGCTGACTAAGAGTTTAGGTTTTGACACCAATCAAGACAGTTTGATTATCAATGTGGTCAAGTGCCGCCCACCCGAGAATCGTGCGCCCAAACCCGATGAAGCAAGTACGTGCCTTCCTTTTTTGAAAAAACAAATTGAGATTGTCAAACCCAAAATTATTTTGTTATTGGGCGCAACTGCGCTGAAGCATGTTGTGCCGGAGAAAAAAGAATTTTTGATGGAGCAAGAAGCTGGAAATTTTTTCAATCACGCGGATTATCCTCAAATTAAATTCATGGTCCTTTATCATCCGGCCTATATTTTAAGAGACCCGCGGAAAAAACCAATCATGCTTGAGCACTTGAAGCGATTTATTGCTGAGTGGAAAAAAATCCAATAAAGATCCGATTCAATAACGCTCCATACTCGAGTCAACTTTAAGCGCCCAATCATCAATTCCGCCGCGAAGACTCGCCACATTTTTAAAACCGTTTTGATTTAACCAAATCACTGCTTGAGCGCTTCTCATTCCGTGATGACAGTAAAGAACGGTAAATTCATCGGGCTTAAATTCACTGAGATTTTTCGGAATTTGTCTTAAGGGAATTAATTTTGCCTCCGGCAGGCGGCAAATTTCATATTCATCCGGTTCTCTGACATCAATGATCGTAATTGGCTCGCGATGATCCAATTTTGCTTTCAAGTCTTCGGAAGAAATTTCGCAGACGATAGGTCTTTTTTGAAACATGCGCCATTGTGTCATTTTCAAAATATTTTTCAAAGATAATTTCCTTGTTTCTTGTCCCAGTGTTTTTTCTTGACTCACTATGATAAATGTCTAAAATCAAGATACATTTCCTTCAATTGTCAAAACATTAGGAGTTACCATGAAAATTTACGATAATATTACTCAAACCATCGGAAACACCCCACTCGTCAGACTCAATTGCGTTACTCAAGGAGTCGATGCTCAAATCGTCGGCAAACTCGAATTTTTTAATCCTCTTTCAAGTGTGAAGGATCGAATCGGCGTCAGCATGATTGAAGATGCCGAGCGAAAGGGGGTCATCAATAAAAACACAACCATTATCGAGCCGACCAGCGGAAATACCGGAATCGCGCTGGCTTTTGTTTGTGCGGCAAAAGGCTACCGCTTAATTTTAACGATGCCTGAAACGATGAGTCTCGAACGGCGTTATTTGCTGAAATTACTCGGAGCCGAAGTTGTTTTGACTCCCGGTCCGGAAGGAATGAAAGGAGCGATTCGCCGCGCCGAAGAACTTGTTAGCGAAAATAAAAATTCATTTATGCCGCAGCAATTTAAAAATCCGGCTAACCCAGAAATTCACCGCAAAACTACGGCGGAAGAAATTTGGCGCGATACGGACGGCAAAGTTGATATTTTAATTTCGGGTATCGGAACTGGCGGAACCATTACGGGAGTTGCTGAAATTATTAAACCGAGAAAACCTTCCTTCAAAGCAATTGCCATTGAACCGAAAGAATCACCGGTGATTTCCGGCGGAAAACCGGGCCCGCACAAAATACAAGGAATCGGGGCTGGTTTCATTCCTGATATCTTGAATACTAAAATCATCGATGAAGTGGTTCAGGTTTCAAGCGAAGAGGCATTTAAGATGGCGCGCCGTTTGGCCAAGGAAGAAGGAATTCTGGCAGGAATTTCTTCTGGAGCTGCAGTTCATGCAGCAATTCAAGTTGGATCGAGACCTGAGAACAAGAAAAAATTGATCGTTGTGATTCTTCCGAGCGCTGGTGAACGTTATCTCAGCACAGCTTTAACGGAAGAAGTGCGCGAAGTTGCAACGCAGCACGCTTAAGCGGAGCACGAAAAGCTGACCGATGAAACGCGCAGTCTTATTGGTCGGTCATGGCAGCAAAGTCGAAGGATCGAGTGAAGCCATGAACCGCGTGATCGACGATCTGCGCAAACGCAAGCCCTCCACTTTTTTTCAAACTGCTTTTCTTGAGCTTGAATCTCCAAATATTCCGGATGGAATCGAGCTTTGTATCAAACAAGGTGCAGAAGAAGTCATCGTCGTTCCTTATTTTGTTCAAACCGGAAGACATGTTGTTAAAGACATTCCAAATATTATCCATGAAGCCAAAATCAGGCATTCAAGCATAACCATTTCTTTGGCTGAGTATCTTGGTTTTGACCAACGTATCGTTTCCTTGGTTGAAGACCGGATTGAAGAAGCCTCTCAAACTCTATGAAAACAAGTTATTTTAGCGCAACTTTTAAAGCCGCTCTCGTCGGACTACTTTTAATGATTTTTTATTTGTCCGTTCTTAAGCCCTATTCCGTTCTTGAAATTCCAAAACTTAAAACACAGGACCTGTTCTTTAAAATCAGAAATTCATTTCTAAAACCTCGGGCTATTTTAAACGACATTATTCTAATCGTAGCGGATGATGAGTCTATTGAAAAAGTAAATCAAAAGTGGCCGTTTAAGCGCAGCCTTTTTGCAGATCTAATTAATGATCTCGTTAAAGTAAATCCGCGTGTCATTGCGTTTGATTTTGTGTTTTCCGGGAAAGGAGAACCGCTGGATGATTTTTTGTTTTCTCAAGCCGTTGAAAGCGCCGGAAACGTAATCCTGGCGTCCTTCGTCGATACAAATGGAAATTACATTTTGCCGAGCGAAAATTTTCTCGTTTACGCTGAAAGTTCGGGAGTCATCAATAAACTTCAAGATCGGGATTTGGTCGTCAGACGCGCTAATTTAGTTTATCAAGACAAGCTCGGTCAAATTGTTGGTTTGCCTTGGGAACTTGAAATCGCACGTCAAGTTTCTGGCTTAAACAGAAATGATTTGAAACTATCGAAGAACAGAATGACGCTCGGAACTTTTAACATTCCATTCAACGAAGATAAGAAAATCTTTATCAATTACCGCTTCAATTTAAAAGACACCCAACATATTCCATTTTGGAAATTAATGGAAGATAAGAACCTACTTCAAACATTCAAAGGAAAAATCGTACTCATTGGCGCTACTTCAAAGGTCCTGCATGACTATTACCGCACACGGGTTGGAATTATGCCAGGCGTTGTCATCAACATGAATTTATTAGCTAATTTTCTTTCCCATGATTTCTTAAAGAAAACCCCCCAAGTTTTGAGTCTTCTTTTTTTGTTGATCTTTTCATTTGGCGGTATCTATTTAAGTTTTGAGGAAAAATTAATAAGAGCCATTATTATTTTTGCTGGCGCCTCAATTTTATTTTTGGTTTTCAATTTTTTACTGTTCTTAAACAATTTTTTAACAGATTCTTCCACGCCACTAATTTTTGGATGGTCCGGTTTTATCGCCATTTCATTTTATCGGTACATTTTTACCTTGATTGAAAATATCCAGTTAAGAAGCAAAGTCATCTTGGATCCTTTGACCGGTTTGTATAACCGACGGCTTTTAGAATCAAGCATCGATCAACAATTGGAAAAATCGGGTAAGCGCGAACTTTCGGTTATGATGATCGACATTGATAATTTTAAACACATCAATGATACGTATGGCCACCAATTCGGAGATGATGTCATTAAGAATGTCAGTTTTGCAATCAAGGAAGAATTGCACGAAGGAGCCATCGCTGTCCGCTACGGCGGCGAAGAATTTTGTGTGATTTTTCCAAGAAAAAGCAAAGAGGAAGCAACTCAGATTGCAGAGAAGATTAGAAAAAAAATTGCTGCTCGGAAATTCAGCTATGTCAACCAAGTAACTCATTTTACAGTCAGTATTGGCGTAGCCTCCTCCAAACCGGACCAACTTTCAGCCAGCCGTTCCCTCATCGATGGAGCCGATCGAGCACTCTATAAAGCCAAACACAATGGTAAGAATCAGGTAGCAATTTACGAAAAATAACGTAAGTTATTTTATTTCAAACACTTATAACTTTTGCTCTCTACTTGCGGATCTTCCTATGACGTGTTAGACTTATTGCGGTTTTTTTTTAGCCTCTTATTTTAAACCTTTTAAAACTCGTTTATAGATCCTTTAAAGAAAGAGGAAGTAAATTTGAAGATCGTTACAAATAAAATTTTAGCGTTAATCATTTGTTTGTTTTTCATTGGGAACAGTATTGTGTTTCCTCAGCAGTCTTCTTCTGTTTCCGATACCGTTCCAATAGCTGGCATCAATCAATCTTCTACAGGGCGTGTTCAAATTGATCCTAACGCTTCAATTTTGGATTCCGCTTTAAATCCATATAACATCAGTATTCCCGAACAATTTGGTACAATCGAAGAAGTTTATCAAGGCTCTCAAAATGCTCCGTTGGTTGTTCACATTCAAAATGTTCATTCCAATTACGAAGCTCAAGTCAATATTAAAAATATTCTGAATCATTTGGTCAATCAATATCAGTTTTCATTAATTCAACTAGAGGGCGCAGTTTCCAAATTAGATCCGGCAATTTTGCAGCCATCTTATTTAAAAGAAGCAAATTTAAAATTGGTTGATTTTCTGATGAGAGACGGGCGAATTACGGGAGCTGATGCGTTTGCTGTCGAAACTGACAAACCAATCGAACTTTACGGAATCGAAGATTACAGCCTGTACACGGAAAACTTAAAAATGTTTAAGGCGATTTACAAACATCAGGAGGAATTAAAGCCTTTTTTCGATGAAGTGCACCGATTAATTCTTAATGTTGGACCTAAACTTTTAAATCCCGAGCTGCTTGACTTCACCCGCAAAACCGAGGAATTTTCAACGGACAAAATTGATCTCATGGATTATCTGGTTTACATGAATAAATTATCAGAAAAACATAAACTGGTTTCGCTTAATGAACTTTCCGAAATGGTTGATTATCCAAATTTGACCCGTTTGATCCGCCTAAAAAATTTGGAGGAACAACTCAATAAAGCCGGACTTAAAAAAGAAACCGACGCAATCAAACAAGAATTTCAAAAAAAACTTCCCGATTCCAGCAAAGTAAATGAACTTTTATCCCACTTGGATGGAAGTGCCAAAGGTGTCAATCCGCGCACTTACTTTTTAGAATTAACCAAATTGGCGGACGAAGCCAAAATTGATTTCATTGCTTATCCAGCATTTAAGATTTTTGCCGAGTTCTTGATTCATCAAGATGAAATTGATCATCGCGCATTATTTTCGGAACTCAAAAAATTTGAACAGATGCTTCAAGAAAAATTATTTCTCAGTGATGATGAAAAATCGTTTTTGGCCATTATTGATTACATCGGTTTACTCGAACAATTTTTCCGTTTGGAAATGAGCCGCGAGAAAATCGCACTTTATTTAAAAGATCGCGACAATGTAAAACCTTCTGCGATTATCAACAAGCTTGATGAGATGGCACAAAAGCTGAGTGTTCATCTAAAGCCAATCGAAGACGTTCAGAAATTAGACGGTTATATGAGCAACGTGGAATATTTTTATCAGCTTGTTTTAAAACGCGACGACGTTTTTATCGATAAGATTTTGACCAAGACCAAATCTCTTTCGTTGGATAAAACAATCATTGTCACCGGAGGATTTCATAAGGACGGTTTGATTGATCACTTTAGAAAAGAAAAAGTTTCCTATATTGTTATCAATCCGAAAGTAGACGTGAAAGAAGGAAACGGAAATTATTTGAAAGTGATGCTTGAAGATGATGCCGTCGCTGGCAGCGTTTTCGCCGGAACCTTTGCTTTGGAAGGTAATAATTTAGGAAATCCAAGTCAGCGAGGTGAGTTGAGCAAGATAGACATTGCTGGTACGTTAGCTACTATTTTTACTTCGACGGAAGTCCCAGAAGATTTTGTCGTGAGAAGTGAACAACGGTTAAATGAAATTAAAAACGCCTCTCAGGTTTCAATTAAAATCAAGGGAGAGGAAAAAGTAGGTTTAACTTATCAAGTCAGAGCCGAAGCACGATATTTTAATGCCAATGGTAAACCTGACGGTAAAAGATTATTAGGCGAAATCGATAATAAAGGAAATTTTAGAGTTGAGAGTGAACCATTAGAAGTCAAAGCCAGCGAACTTAAAGGTTTAACTCCTTCTCAATTCAAAACAGAAAATGTAACACCATTTAATAATTTGCCAAATTTGAATAGCGTCGTCACACCGTTTCAGTCAATTGAACCTACCTCATCTGTTTCAGAAGCAAAAGCTTTGGATGAGTTTCCGTTACACTCTTTTGTTCCTAGTAAATCTGATCGAGATCGCACGCTTCTGGAAAAGCTTGGAAATTTGACTCCTGTACAAGCGGGACAAGTTTATTCATCTCTTGTTAATGGCAATCCTATTTCGGTTGCATTAAAAGAAGAAAATTTATCAAGTGCTGAAAATCGTTCAATAACATCAAATGACATTCAAAACTTACCTTTTGATGAAATTCGTAAAAGCAGGCTTCAATTTTTTGATTCGATAGCTAACCCTGGAAAGCCAAGTGTTTTATTATTAGCGATATTTGAAAATACAGCTATGGCTCAGCTTTCAACTGTAGCGAATGATGTAAAAGAAGAAGGAACGGCAGCAGTAGTCTATGGAAAGGGTGTATCAAAATTAGTTGGTGCGATGAATTTACCTCCAGAGGTGAGAAAGAAAATTAAAACCATTGATGTAAGCGAAAGACTAAGTGAAAGAGAAATTTTCGAAATAATGTTTAAAGATCTAACTTCATCGCGTCATACGTACAGCATGTATCGTCAATATGTTTATCCCCACACCAACGAATCATTAGCTACGGCTGCTCAGTTTTTGCAGAAAGGTTATGTTCGAGTTTTGGTTCCGGAAGAGAATCCTGTTATTTCACCTAAAAATCCATTGCTACCAAGTGAAATTGGATTGAAAGAAGCTATTACTCAATTGTTTCCCAATATGCCTCAGCTTGCCTCAGCTATAAAACGACCCAAAATAGTTCAAGATAATATTTCAGGGGCTATTGCAGCCATTGAAGTTGAAGTCCTTCGTCGAATTCCTCGTAATAATCCCCAAGAATTTGAAGAATTTAAAACTCTTTTAAGAAAATATGCGCTTTCTAATATTGTTGTCGGTCAGGGTGTGCAGTGGGGATTTGCTGCTGGAGTCGAAGCTTTGCTGGGTCAGATTTCCCAAGATATGAAGGCAGCTTTAAGAACCGCTGTTGCTGCATAAGAATTGCTTTCGGTTTCAAAAATAAAACGGAAGTTCTTCAACCCGCGCGGGAATTTTACCCGCTTCTATTTCTACCACAACCGGATGTCCAACATTCCAACTTCCTTTTTGAAGATAACCTAAAGCAATGGTTTTCTTTAAAATTGGAGAAAATGTTGCACTCGTAATGTGACCGATTTCCTTTTCACTTTCTAAAACTCGGTCGTTTTTTTTCGGAGGAATTTCACCTTTCAACACAAGCCCACATAATTTTTTGTTGACTCCGCTTCGCGAATCAAGCCGCGCAATGATTTCCTGACCTGGAAAACATCCTTTTGTGAAGCTAATGGTATGATCAAGTAAACATTCCAAAGGAATATTGGATTCATCGTAATCGATTCCGTATTTCGGAATTCCTGCTGCAATCCGCATATTTTCCATTGCGGTTCCACTCAGTTCAACCATTTGAAGAGAAGCAGCACCTTCTTTTACCATTTTCAGCAACTTTTCTATTTCCTTTTTCGGAAATAAAATTCCACATCCTTCCAAGCCAATCAAATTAATTCGAATGATAACGATCGGCATCAATTCGTCCGGTTTCGGACGAATTCGAATATGATTTAAAGGATCTTTGGGGGGCTGTGTTTTGAAGACTGAGGCAATCACGTCTTTTGCATTAGGACCGTGAACGGACAGTAATTTGAGTTCATCGGAACGGTCTTTTAACTCAACTTGTTCCATGATGATTAATTTTTCAAGCGCTTCTCGTAGCTTGTCCTTTAATCCATAATCTAAGGCCAGCCAAAAATGATTTTCAAAACAAAGGACATTCATGACGGCAATGATTTTTGCCTGAGCGGTCAAAAGACAGGCTTGAAGACCTGAACCGGGAGTTAAACTTTTAATGTCATTCGTGAGAATATTGTGAAGGAATCGAACACGATCGGTGCCGCTAACTTCAATGATTCCGCGATTCGGATGATCAAACCAGCCGCCGGATTTCTGCGCTGTTTGATATTGCTGATGAATTAATTCGAGAGAATCCATATCTAATTGAATATACCTTTCGAATTACGATTGGTCAAACGTACATAATTATTATGTTATTATCCATCCCACTCCGTCATTGCGAGGAGCCCGAAGAAAAAAGGGGACAGGCAATACTTCCTGCCTGTCCCCTTTTTTAGAATGACTTGAAGGGCATTGAAGCATTTAAAAGAATTTTCTGGTGAGGAACCGGAAACGATAATTTTTTTAGGGAACGACGATCAGCCCATTTAAGATTCCGGTTTTTGAATTTAGATCCGTTACGATTTTTCCTAAGCCCGCACTCAAACGGGTAAATTTTTGCTAATCGATGCGTAAACCGGTGTTCGATGGGTTTTGCTTTTTTTAGAATCTGCAGAGAGATGCCAATTTCATTTTGAAATTCAGCCGAAAGCGCCTCCTCCAAATTTTCACCTTTTTTTCGGATGGTTCCCGGAAATTCCCAAAGCCCGCCCCAAATTCCAGAAGGAGGCCGGCGTCTGACTAAAATTTTGTTTTCTTTTTTGAGCAAACCGACAACCATTTCTATTTTTTTTATTTTAAGCCCATTTTTTTTAACGGGAAGTTTTGTCGGATCCCCAAATTTCAAGGAAAGACACAGAGATTTGACCGGGCATGACGGACAATTCGGAACGTCGGGGAAACAAACTAGAGAACCCAATTCCATCAACGCTTGATTAAAATTTCCAGGTCCAGATTCTTCCCCCTCACCCTTCCCTCTCCCCCTCGAGGGGGAGAGGGTTTTAGGTAAGGGGGGAATTAATTGTTCCGCAAGATCATAAAATTTATGATGGGTTTCAGGTTTCGTGATGTCATCAGAACAATTATAAATACGCGAGAGGACACGAAAAACATTTCCATCGACAAGTGGAACTGGTTTTTGAAATGCGATACTCGCGATTGCGCCGGCCGTATAGCGTCCGATTCCGGGTAGAGTTCGAAGCGATTCCAAATCATCAGGAATTTTTCCGCCAAATTGTTCCACAATCATTTTTGCGGCTTTGTGAAGATTCCGAGCTCGACTGTAATAGCCAAGTCCTTCCCATAATTTTAAAACTTTATCAAGCGGAGCTCGAGCGAGTGAATGAACATCGGGAAAAATTTTCAGCCAACGCTCATAATAAGGAAGAACGGTTTTAATTTGAGTCTGCTGAAGCATAACTTCAACGACGAAAATTCGGTATGGATTCCCATTCAAACGCCAGGGCAGAGGACGTTTGTTGGCATGATACCAAGCTAAAAGTTTTTGTTGTAATTTAATTCGATTTATGACGCCGTCATTGCGAGGCTGCGTTCCGAGTAAGGCCGAAGCAATCTCAGTCTTAGATTGCTTCGTCGCCCTTCGGGCTCCTCGCAATGACGTTGGGGAATACATCTCGTTGACCTTCAGCATCAGCGCAATTATAATCCATTTACAGCAAATATATCCAATGTCAAAATTAGAAGACCTAAAAAAAGAATTACTTCCGCTGGTGATGAAGCATGCTTGTTTGAAGCTGGATCAGCCGATTAAACTTGCTTCCGGGAAAATGAGCCACGTCTATTTCGACGGCCGGCGCATCACACTTCACCCAAAAGGAATCACTTTGTTTGCAAAAGCAATTTTAGAACTTGTGAATGTGAATTCTCTCGATGCAGTCGGCGGCCCTTCGATCGGCGCCGATCCCATTGCGACAGCCGTTTCCATTTTTGCTTTGATCGATAAGAAAAAAGAACTTCCAGCATTTTTAGTTCGTAAAGAAGCCAAACAGCACGGACTTCAGAAACAAATTGAAGGAATGGATTTAAAAACCGGAATGAAAGTCTTAATGGTTGAGGATGTCATTACCACCGGAAGCTCTGTTCGAAATGCGATCTCCATTGTTGAAGCGACCGGCGCGAAAGTTGATTGCGTCGTTTGTCTGTTGGATCGAGAAGAAGGCGGAGAAGAAAACCTTCATCCTTACCGCTTGATTCCATTATTTAAACGTGATGAAATTAAATTATGACCCCATCACCTCTTTGTTTCGCAATTGAAAAATGGCGAAATTTTTCATCGAAAAATAAAGAATGCGCTGATATTTTTTTATCCAGGCGCATTCTTTTCAAAGAGGTGATGGGATGAATGAAATTAAACATGACCCAGCCAATCACGAGTTTTACATTGAAACTCAGGAAGGAAAAGCGCTGCTTCACTATGAAGTTCAAGGTGACAAACTGAATTTTCATCACATGTTTGTTCCGCCGGAACTTCGCGGAAAAGGTCTTGCCGAAAAAATTGTCGAAGCTGGTTTTCAATACGCGGATCAGAATAAACTGAAAGTAATTCCGTCATGTCCTTACGTTGCGCGGCTTGTGATGAAAAATCCAGAGTGGAAGCGGCTGGTTGTTTATTCTTAATGAAGAACCGATCGTCATTGCGAGGCGGCAATCCAAGTAAAGCCGAAGCAATCTACGATCTGAGATTGCTTCGGGCACTTCGTGCCCTCGCAATGACGGTGCTTTACTTATTTTTTATTTCTTCCACATTTTCCCTCGCAGAAGAAATTCCTGAACGTGTTGATGCGCGCGTTATCAGCGTTGATTCGAAGAGCCGAATCTTAAAAGTTGATTTTGAACATCCGGCCACCTTTGAACGTTCACAACTCGAATTTCAAGTCGCCGAAGACGCTGGATTTAAAGACTTTAAAAAGTTAAGCGATCTTAAAGAAGGTGATTTGGTGAGTTTAGATTATCTGGATTACGGAAAATTTTTGAAAGCCCTTTATATTATCCGAATGCCGCGGGAAAAAATCTATTTTACTCATAAAGAAGTTGCTGATGCTCTTCTCAAAATTAAGACGAATTCAAAAAAATGAACAAGTATAAAATCAAAGCCGTTTTTTTCGACGCTGGTGGAACCTTGTTTCGGCCTTATCCGTCCGTGGGTGAAATCTACGCCAAAGCGGCGTCAACTTTTGGCGTTACGTGCGATCCGGTTAAATTGGAAGAAGCTTTTTATTCCTTTTGGAAAAAAAGAGGCGGCCTCGCTTCGCTTGGCGCTGAGACCAGTGAAGAAAAAGAGAGAATGTGGTGGTATACCTTGGTTGAAGAAGTTTTCTCCGGACACGGAGGTGTTCCGGATTTTGACCAATTCTTTCATTCGCTTCATCGTTCGTTTGAGGAAAAAGAATTGTGGGAAATTTTTCCGGAAGTGCCGGAAGTTTTGTGCGAACTTAAAAACCGCAAGTTGATTCTGGGCGTTGTTTCCAATTGGGATTTACGGTTGGCTAAATTACTTGTAAATTTGAAACTCCATTCGAATTTTGATTTTTTTGTCAGCTCCAGTTTGTGCGGCGCCACAAAACCGGAGGCAAAAATTTTTAAGGAAGCGCTGACTTTGGCCAAAGTAAAACCAGAAGAAGCGCTCCACGTGGGTGATACTTATGAGGAAGATTTTCTCGGAGCAAAAGCCGTTGGAATTAATGCGTTATTGCTTGATCGCAATCAAAATGGTGCGTCGGTTCCGAAGGAATTAAGAATTAATTCGCTGAAAGAAATTCTCAAGTTGATTTGAGTATCTTGTGAAGAGTTTGCTCTGAGTTCCTCGTCGTCATTGCGAGCGAACGAAGTGAGCGAAGCAATCTCAGAACATAGATTGCTTCGTCGCCCTTCGGGCTCCTCGCAATGACGAGGAGAAGGAATTGTCAACAATGGATTACTCGACTATATTCTCACCACCGCCCTGACGTTAATTAATTTGGAAGTCAGGACCGCGGATTATTCTACTATATTCTCTCCGCCATCAATTCGGATTGTATTTCCCGTCATCCAACCAGTATGACCATCTGAGAGCGCGACAATCGCTTTGGCAATATCCTGAGGAGTTGTGCAACGTCCGCCTGGATTTTTCTTGCCCGCGGCTTCAATCATGTATTCATTCCCGGGAATTTTTCGAAGAGCAGGTGTATCGGTTACACCGGCCAAAATGGCGTTGGCCGTTACTTTCATCGGAGCAAGTTCAAGTGCGAGTTGACGAATATGCGATTCAAGCGCAGCTTTGGCCGCCGAAACGGCACCATAACTTTTCCAAACTCTAGAACTTCCCGCGCTGGTCATCGCATAAATCCGGCTTCCTTCGCCGATTAATTTTTTCCGAGCCAAACGTTGAGTCCAGTAAACCAAACTGTTGGCCATGACATCAAGCGTCATATCCATTTGTGGTTTGGTGAGTGCGTCGGCAGGATTGTCAGCGATAAAAGGTTTAAGCGTCCCAAAGGCAAGAGAATGAAGCACGACTCGTAAACGGGAACCGGGAACTTCCTGAAATTTTTTTTCAATGACTCCGATCACTTCATCCATTTTGATTTCATCGGCAGCGTTGATATTAAAATATTCAGCGTCAGCTCCGACTTTCTTGATTTCACCCACGATACGCTCAACATTCGGAAGCGTGTTTCTCCGGTCTAAATGAACGCCGAAAATATTAATCCCTGATCTTGCCAACTCAAGTGAACAGGCTTCGCCGAAACCGCTCGAAGCTCCTAAAATCAATGCCCAATCTTTTGTCTTTGCCATGGAATCTCCCGATGAAGGCAACATTATATGAAAAACAAAGAGAGTCCTGCAACAAAAATTCAGAGCGAGACGCTGTCATTGTGAGGAGGTGCGTAGCACCGACGAAGCAATCTACGTCTGAGATTGCTTCGCTCACTTCGTTCGCTCGCAATGACGGCAGTTTCAAACATTCAGAAATGATGCGTCGTGTCATTTTTTTCTTGCAAAGAGACAAAGTGTTTGAGACACTTGTGCGCAACAAACGCAGCCCATGCCTCAAAATTATTTAGTCCTTGATTTAGAAACACAAAAAACATTCGACGCCGTTGGGCGTGAAAATCTCCACAAACTCAAAGTTTCCGTTGTCGGTGTTTATGATTATTTAACCGACGAATACAAATGCTACAGTGAAGCCGAAATTCCGCTACTTGAAGAACGTTTAAGATCAGCTGAGATGCTGATCGGTTTCAATGTTCGCAAATTTGATTTGGCAGTTTTGGAACCTTATTTGTTTCTTTCCATTCAAACACTTCCCGTTTTTGATATCATGGAAGAAATTGAAAAAGTAAGAGGTCATCGTGTGAGTCTTCACAGTGTGGCGCAAGCGACATTGGGCGTTACCAAAAGCGGCGAAGGCATGAACGCCGTTATTTTGTATGAACAAGGCCGAATGGATGAACTCAAAAAATATTGTTTAAATGATGTCAAGCTAACCAAGGAAATTTATGATTACGGCTGTTTGGAAAACCGCGTGTATTTCATTTCCAACCGGGATTGGAAGAAATATGAAATTCCAATTAATTGGAATTCGGCAGAAGAAGCAAAAAAAGCTCCGTCATTTCCCACCAGTCTTTTCTGAGGCATGTTTAAGCCCTGTCTTCTTGTCTACGTAGAAGAGTCATCCCTTGAGGTGGAAATTCAAAACGTCTTAGCCGACAAAAAAATAGAAATCTACTTTGCCACCCGCGGCGATCAATTATCACAATTAGTCAAAACGTATATTCCTTTCTTAATGGTGGCAGACTTATCGGGCAGAGAGCCGGGCTGGATTTTTAAGCACATCAGCATCATCAAACATGCCAAATATGACTTTCCCATTTGTGTTATTATTAATAACGACGAAGAATCCATTCGTTCTCGAGCAGAAAAATATGGTTGTGATAAAATAATTTTAAAATCCGAATTTATTAAAAAATTACCAAACGTTGTCGAACGCGTTTTAAGAAAATCTTTATAATGGAAAAAGAAAATCAAATTGCTTTTAAAGAATGGGCTGCTATCGTCAGCGCGCTTTCAGAAGGAAAACAAATTCTGATTGTTCGAAAGGGCGGAATTCGGGAAGAAGGCGATGAGTTTCAAATCGAACACAATGAGTTTTTTTTGTTTCCGACTTTTGAACATCAAAAATTTGAAGATTTAAAAACCGAAGCCCGCTCTTATCTGGAAAGAGCAATTTCTGAGAAACCAAAATCCAATCAAATTCCGGTTCGTTATTATGCGGAAGTAAAATCTGCGATTCAATTAACGGATGAACGGGATATTTCCCGCTTAGATCCATTTCATGTGTGGTCTGAGAAAGCCATGACACAAAGATTTCACTTCGGAAAAAATAAAGGATTCTTTGTTTTGGCAGTTCGCATTTACCGGTTGCTTGAGACCACATTGATTCCGTTTCAATCGGAATATGGAGGTTGCAAGTCTTGGGTTCAGTTTAATTCCAAAATAAAAACCGCCGGCGCACTCCCCGTTGTTTCAGATTCTGCGTTCCAAAGCCAGCTCGGAAACATTCAATCTCTCTTTAAAAAATTACCTATTATATAAGCATAACCAACTGTAGTTAAAGGCTTTACATCACTTAATTTAAACTAGACAAAAATAGTCTGGTTTAGTATACTTTAAACAGATTCACATAAGGAGGATTCCGATGAGATTTACCACGAAAACCGAATACGGCTTGATTTGTCTCGTCTATATGGCTCGGAATTCTTCTGCAGATTTGATCACAATTAAAGAGATCGTTAAAAAAGAACGTTTTTCAGCTACTTACATTGAAAAAATTCTACAAAAGCTACGTTCGGCCAAGATTGTTATTTCCCATCAAGGCAAGCAAGGCGGCTATGCATTGGCTCGAAAACCTTCGGAAATTACGTTAAAACAGATCATCGAAGCTTTAGAAGGACAAACCTTTGATCTTTTCTGTGAACCGGATGTACGCGAGGAAATTGTGTGCACTCATTTTTCATTATGCGGGCTGAAACCCATTTGGGAGAAAACAAAAAATGTTCTGGATGATTTTTTTGGTTCCATTACGTTGGAAATGATCGCCAAGCAGGAACACATAAGAAGTTCTCATAAAAAAGAAGAAACGCCGACAGATTCGTCAAACGGTTCTGAGCGTTTGGCAACGGCGGGTTAAAGGAATTGTTATGAGCGACGCAAAAACATTAATTAATCGGGAATATAAATACGGATTCATCACGGATATTGAAGCCGATGCCGCTCCGCGCGGATTGAGCGAGGATATTATTCGTTTCATTTCGAAGAAAAAAAATGAACCTGAATTCATGCTTGAATGGAGACTTGCTGCCTACCGGCGCTGGCTTAAAATGACGGAGCCGACGTGGCCGAATGTTCAATATCCGAAAATTAATTTTCAAGATATTATTTATTATTCAGCGCCGAAAAATAAAAAGGACGGCCCAAAAAGTTTGGACGAAGTGGACAAAGAACTTTTAGATACCTATGCAAAATTGGGAATTCCCCTCGAAGAGCAAAAGCGTTTGGCCGGTGTTGCAGTGGACGCCGTTTTTGACAGCGTTTCAGTGGCAACGACTTTCAAAGAAAAATTGATGGAAAAGGGAGTTATTTTTTGTTCGTTCTCTGAAGCCGTTCAAAATCATCCCGATTTGATCAAGCAATATTTAGGGTCGGTCGTTCCTTATGCAGATAATTATTACGCAGCGCTTAATTCCGCAGTGTTTACGGACGGTTCGTTTTGTTATATCCCAAAAGGCGTTCGTTGTCCGATGGAACTCTCAACTTATTTTAGAATCAACGCGGCTGATACCGGGCAGTTTGAACGGACTTTGATTATTGCGGACGAAGGAAGCTACGTTAGTTATCTGGAAGGTTGCACCGCGCCAATTCGGGATAAAAATCAACTTCACGCTGCGGTGGTTGAGCTCGTTGCTTTAGACGGCGCGCAAATTAAATATTCCACCGTTCAGAATTGGTATGCCGGAGACAAAGAAGGAAGAGGCGGAATTTATAATTTTGTAACCAAACGTGGAAAATGCGGAAACAATTCTAAAATTTCTTGGACACAAGTTGAAACCGGTTCAGCCATTACTTGGAAATATCCGAGCGTGATTTTGCAGGGTGATAATTCAATCGGTGAGTTCTATTCGGTTGCGCTGACAAATAATCGTCAGCAGGCTGACACCGGAACCAAAATGATTCACATCGGAAAAAATACGAAGAGCACCATTATTTCAAAAGGAATTGCGGCGGGACACGGAAACAATACGTATCGTGGGCTTGTGAAAGTTCTTCCGAAGGCTGAGAAAGCCAGAAATTATACGCAGTGTGATTCACTTTTGATCGGCGACCGATGCAGCGCCAACACATTTCCTTATATCGAAGTAAAAAATAATACAGCCAAAGTGGAACATGAAGCGTCCACTTCGAAGATTAGCGAAGATCAGCTTTTTTATTGCAAGCAGCGCGGCATTTCAAGTGAGAACGCTGTTTCCATGATCATCAATGGTTTCTGCAAAGAAGTGTTCAAAAATTTGCCGATGGAATTTGCGGTTGAAGCAACCAAACTTTTAAATGTCAGCCTCGAAGGCGCGGTTGGGTAAGACCACTCGTCATTGCGAGGCAGCGTTACAAAAAGTGCCGAAGCAATCTACGATCTGAGATTGCTTCGTCGGCCTTCGGCCTCCTCGCAATGACGGTTGACTCAGATCAAAAATGAAGTGTTTAAGGAGAAACGATGTTGGAAATTAGAAATTTGCATGTCAGTGTTGAAGGAAAAGAAATTCTGAAAGGAATTAACCTCTCGGTTAAGGCCGGCGAAGTTCATGCCATCATGGGTCCAAACGGTTCAGGCAAGAGCACATTAAGCCAGGTACTTGCCGGCAACGAAGCTTACGTTGTCACGAAAGGCGAGATTCTTTATGAAGGCAAGAATCTCGCTGAAATGAGCGCTGAAGCAAGAGCGCGCGAAGGAATTTTTTTGGCTTTTCAATATCCGGTTGAAATTGCCGGCGTCAGCAACGCTTATTTTTTAAAAGCGGCGTTAAATGCAATTCGTACGCATCGAGGAATGGAAGAATTGGATGCTATTGAATTTCTCGAATTGTTAAAAGAGAAAATGAAAATCGTTGAAATGGATTCAAGTTTTATCAATCGCCCGGTGAATGAAGGTTTTTCAGGCGGCGAGAAAAAACGGAATGAAATTCTTCAAATGGCTGTTTTGGAACCGAAGCTTGCGATTCTAGACGAGACGGATTCCGGACTTGATATTGATGCGCTTAAAATTGTGGCCGAAGGGGTTAATAAATTAAGAAGGCCCGATCGCGCTTTTGTTCTAGTCACTCATTATCAACGGCTGCTGAATTACATTGTTCCTGATCACGTTCATGTTCTTAAAGAAGGGCGAATTGTAAAATCGGGCGGGAAAGATCTTGCCTTTCAATTGGAATCAAAGGGCTACGATTGGGTGAAATACGAGCCCGAGACAGCAGGCAAGCGATAAAGGTTTTAAAAATGACAGAAACATCAGCTGTAACCAAAAATTTTTCGAGCGCTACCTCTTACCTGAAAGCTTTTGAACTTTTTGAGCAAAACGGATTCAAAAGTGATCCGGGATGGCTGCGCCAACTTCGCAAAACCGCCATCGATTCATTTGTGAGTCTTGGTTTTCCAACAATGCTGAGTGAAAATTGGCGTTACACGAATCTAACTCAACTGACTCAGACACAATTTCAATTGTCCGGACGTCCGAGCAATTTGTCCTTTGATGATATTAAATCATTTCTTTTTGGAAAAGAGGATTGGCCGAGACTTGTTTTTATCAATGGAATATTTTATGAACAGCTCTCTTTCATTAAGAAAGAATCTGGAATTGTGATCCAAAATTTACAAACAGCGTTAACGGAAAATTCAGAAATTGTGAAACAGCATTTAAATCGTTATGCAGATTTTAAGCAAAATGCTTTTACCGCGCTCAATACCGCGTTTTTTCATGACGGTGCATTCATTCATTTGACAAAAGGGAAAGTTTTAAAAGAGCCGGTTCATTTGCTTTTTATTTCGACTTCATCCGAGCCAAAAGTTCAGCTCAATTCTTATCGGAATTTAATCGTGCTTGAGGAGAACGCTCAGGCATCGATCATTGACAATTATGGATCAATTTCAGACGGCCAATATTTTAATAATTCGGTTACGGAAATTATTTTACAAAAGGGCGCTCAAGCGCAATATCACAAACTGGAACGTGAAAGCCAAAATTCGTTTCACATTGGAATGACTCAAGTGAATCAAATAGAAAGCACAAAGTTTTTTTCTTCCGCGATTACTTTGGACGGCGGGCTTGTTAGAAATGGTTTAAATGTGATCTTAAACGGTGAACATTCCGAATGTGAACTAAACGGGCTTTATATGATCAGCGGAAACGAGCACGTTGATAATTACACGCTGATTGATCATCCGAAACCGAATGCGAAAAGTCGGCAGGTTTATAAGGGAATCCTGGCCGGAAAATCAACCGCTGTCTTTAGCGGAAAAGTTTTCGTTCACGAAAATGCTCAGAAGACCGATGCTTCACAAACCAATAAAAATTTACTGCTTTCAAAACATGCGACAGTAAATACAAAACCGCAGCTTGAAATTTTTGCCGATGATGTGAAATGTACGCACGGCGCCGCGGTTGGACAGTTGGAAGATGAAGCCATTTTTTATTTGAAGACTCGCGGCATCGATGAACGATCAGCTTCAAGACTTTTGTCGTATGGTTTTGCGGGTGAGGTCATTGACACGATCCAGATTGAGCCCGTGAAGCAGGAACTCAATCGGATTTTATCGGAAAAATTGGACGGAGATTTAGCAAATTAGTGGATCTGAGATTGCTTCGTCGGCCTTTGGCCTCCTCGCAATGACGTCATTGCGAGGGAGCGAAGCGACCGAAGCAATCTCAAAATTGTGGAGTTGAAATGAAACGAGAAGCGGTATTGAATCACCAAAACAAAATTTGGTTTGACATAGAACGTTTCCGGAAAGATTTTCCGATCTTGGATCAGAAAATCCACGGGAAGCCTCTTGTCTATTTGGATAATGCGGCAACGAGCCAAAAACCTCAGGTCGTCATTGATGCGCTTACGCGTTATTATTCCGAGCAAAATGCCAATATTCACCGGGGCGTTTATTTTTTAAGCGAGCAGGCCACCAATGCTTATGAAAACGTCCGTGAAAAGTGCCGGCATTTTATCAATGCTCACAGCGCAAAACAAATTGTGTTTACCCGCGGCACAACCGAAGGAATTAATTTGGTTGCCCAATCTTACGGCCGGACTTTTTTGAAAGCGGGCGATGAAATTTTAATTACGGCGATGGAACATCATTCGAATATTGTGCCTTGGCAGATTTTATCTCAGCAGATCGGCGCAAAATTGCGAGTGGCTCCGATTAATGATAATGGCGAACTTATTTTGGAAGAGTTTTCAAAATTAATTAATTCCAAAACAAAATTGATTGCATTAACTCACGTTTCCAATGTGTTGGGTACAATTAATCCGGTAAAAAAAATAATTGAGCTTGCTCACAAGAATCAAATTCCGGTTTTGATTGACGGAGCTCAAGCTGCTCCTCATATGAAAATAGATGTTCAAGATCTGGATCCCGATTTTTATGTGTTTTCAAGCCACAAAGTTTTTGGGCCGACGGGAGTCGGAGTGCTTTACGGAAAAACGGAGCTGCTTGAAAAAATGCCGCCTTATCAATCTGGCGGAGACATGATCAGCTCGGTTACCTTTGAAAAAACGAATTACAACACGGTTCCTTACAAATTTGAAGCTGGAACACCCAACATTGCCGATGTTATTGCGTTTGGTTCCGCACTTGATTATGTCAGTCAAGTTGGCCTTGAACAGATTGAACGTTATGAAAAAGATCTGCTTCATTATGCAACTGAACAATTGTTGAAAATTCCCGGCTTGAGAATTATCGGAACTGCAAAAGAAAAGGCGAGCGTCATCTCATTTGTTCTGGGAGACATTCATCCACATGACATCGGAACCATTTTGGACCGGGAAGGAATTGCCATTCGCGCAGGACATCATTGCGCGATGCCGCTCATGGAACGATTTAAAGTTCCGGCAACGGCAAGGGCGTCTTTTGCTTTTTACAATACGAAAGAAGAAGTTGACCGACTGGTGGAAGGAATTCAAACTGTTTTGGAGGTATTTGGATAATGGTTCCATCTGATTTGCGAGACTTATATCAGGAAGTAATCTTGGATCACAGTAAAAATCCGCGCAACTTCCGCGTTTTGGATCAAGCTAATCATACGGCGGAAGGGTTTAATCCACTTTGCGGAGACCGGCTCAAACTTTATTTAAAAATTGATCAGGATCAAATTAAGGAAATTGCTTTTCAAGGCTCCGGCTGTGCGATTTCGAAAGCATCCGCTTCCATGATGACCTCAACCGTTAAGGGAAAGAGCACGAAGGAAGCCGAAGCTATTTTCCATGAATTTCATCAAATGCTTTCTGGAAAAAATAATTCTTCAAACCATTCAAAGCTGGGGAAATTGTCCGTCTTTTCGGGCGTCAACGAATTTCCAGTTCGCGTAAAATGTGCGACATTAGCTTGGCATACACTTCACGCCGGAATTGAATCGAACGGAAAAGTTGTCTCGACGGAGGAGGAAAACCAAAATGCCAGCTGAGTTTGTAACACTCAATCGAGATTGCGCGGCTACTCAAATTCCCAATGGGAATCAAGTCGTTCTTCAGAAGGGAACGAATGCACGAATCACTCAATCTTTGGGTGGATCTTATACGATTGTAACCGATCTTGGACAAATGGTTCGAATTGAAGGTGCCAATGCCGATGCGATTGGAAAACCAATTCCTGAATCCGTGAAAAATCAAAGTGCCGAACAAAATTTGCCGTTGGAAAAACAAATTTGGAATCAGCTGCGCACGATTTTTGATCCGGAAATTCCAATTAATATTGTTGAACTCGGCCTCATTTACGAAATGAAGGTCGCTCTTTTTCCCGGTTCTGAAACGGAAAAGGAAGTTGATATTAAGATGACGTTAACGGCTCCGGGATGCGGAATGGGTGAAGCGCTGAAACGGGATGCTCAAACGAAAATTGAAAAACTCCCTGGTGTTAAAAAAGTAAATGTCGAGCTGGTTTGGGAGCCTGCTTGGGATCAAAGTAAAATGTCTGAAGCCGCGAAGCTTCAGTTGGGACTGTAAATTGAAAGCAACGTCATTGCGAGGCCACGTATATAAGCAATGGCCGAAGCAATCTACGATCTGAGATTGCTTCGTCGGCCTTTGGCCTCCTCGCAATGACGAAAAAGGATAGAATATGAAATTCCCGATTTATTTGGACAATCAATCAACAACGCCAATCGATCCAAAAGCTTTGGACGCGATGTTGCCGTATTTCCAAACCGAATTTGGAAATGCGGCAAGCCAGCATCCATTGGGTCTCAAGGCTAAAGCCGCGGTTGAAGAAGCGCGAAATAAAATCGCTCAATTAATTCACGCGGAAGACGCGGATGAAATTATTTTCACAAGCGGTGCAACCGAAGCAAACAATCTTGCGATCAAAGGTATTGCTGAAATGTATCGTGAGCGTGGCAATCATATTATTACAAGTGCGATTGAACATAAATCAATCATGGACACGTGTAAATATTTGGAAGGCGTTGGTTTTGAAATCACTTATTTGCCGGTCAGTCAAGAAGGTTTGATCAATGTTGACGACGTTCGTCATGCGATGACACCGAAAACTATTTTAATTTCCATCATGCATGCCAACAATGAAATTGGGACGATACAACCTCTTCCGGAAATTGGTAAACTGGCGAAAGAGAAAAATATTTTCTTTCATTCCGATTTGGTTCAATCAGCCGGTAAAATTTTGGTGGACGTTGAAACGTTCCAGTTGGATTTGGCAAGTTTATCGGCTCATAAAATGTACGGTCCAAAGGGAATCGGAGCACTTTATGTCAGAAAACGAAATCCGCGCGTACGGCTTGCTCCTCAAATCCACGGCGGCGGACATGAGCGCGCATTAAGATCGGGCACTTTGAACGTGCCTGCCATTGTTGGGTTTGGCAAAGCAGCTGAGATTGCAAAAAAAGAATTAAGCGCGGAATCAAATCGTATTTTTAATTTACGCGAAAAATTGCGACAAAAAATTGAGAAAATCGGAGACGTCCATATCAATGGAAATCTCAAACGGCGTCTTCCGGGAAATTTAAATATCAGCTTCGGAGGAATTGAAGGGGAAACATTTCTGAATGAATTGTGTGAAAAATTGGCGGTTTCATCAGGCTCGGCCTGTACGTCAGCGACGCCGGAGCCCTCACACGTTTTAAAAGCACTTGGCCTGGGAGAGGACCGGATTCATACTTCAATTCGCTTTGGAATCGGCCGATTTAATACGGAAGAAGAAATTAATTACGCCATTGATTATGTTTCGGAAATTGTCAATCGATTACGCGAAGCATCGCCGATTTATAAAACGAATTTGAATACGTCATTGCGAGACAGCAGTCAGAGCAAGGTCGAAGCAATCCACTTGTCATTCCCGCGAAAGCGGGAATCTACGAACATGGATCCCCGATAAAAACATTCGGGGATGACATTAGGACAAGATGATATAATTTTGAAGGAGAACTTAAATGATTAATATCACTCAAAGTGCAATCGAAGAAGCAAAAAGGCTTCTTACAAAGCAAGGCAAACCGGAACTTGGTTTAAGAGTCGGCGTTCAAGGCGGCGGATGCTCCGGCTTATCCTATAAACTTGGATTTGATCAACCTAAACAAGGTGATCAAATTCAAGAGCTTAACGGCGTCAAAGTTTTGGTTGATCCGAAAAGCGATCTTTATCTCGAAGGAACCACGCTTGATTTTGTGGACGGTCTGGAAGGCCGAGGATTTAAATTTCTCAATCCTCAGGCAAAAAAAACCTGCGGCTGCGGCGAATCGTTTTCAGTTTAATCTTACCTGGTTCATCTCTTGTCCAAGCGTCTCTCATTTTTCCAAACGGTTAAGCGGGCGTTCTTCATTTATAGTTTTCTTGTTTTTGTTTTATGGAGTCTTTATTACGTTTCTTGGGGCCGGCATCTTTATTTGGTTACTGCATATTGCAATTGTCCGATTTGCGTTAACATCAAAAAATATCAGCACGATGATCAATTTGCGAGTGGAAAACGAATTTATTGGGGCGGGATTGCAGCGGATCGATCAATTCCTTTTAAAACAAAAGTAGAACTCGTTCCGCTTTGGCCGCAAGATTGGGGAACTTTGACGACGCTTCTTAAGGGAAGAAGAAAATTTGTGGTTGAAGACCGAGGCGGAAAAATAAAAGGCAAACATCTTGATATTTTTATTCCTGATTCGATGGGCGGTCATCAAACGGCGCGAAGATGGGGTGTTAGAAGAATGAGAATCAAATTAAATGGTGAATGGGCGGATTAGGATTACGGGTCTACAATTTTTTTTAATTCTTTTATATTCCTGCAAATAAAATCAGCTTTCATTTTTTGAAATTCTTTTTTGGTTTCAATCGACTGGCTCGAAGCTCCTAAAAATCCACACGAACTTATTTTCATTTTGGTCTTTGCTTTTTTCGCCGCCAGAATGTCATCCGGTAAATCTCCCACATAAATAAAATTGAGATTTTTTCCCAGACGAGAGGCTACTTTGAGCAAACCATACGGATGCGGTTTTTTCATGTTAGGCGGCGTTTCATCCGTTGTAACCATGAAATCAATGAAGCGATCAATTTGGAAACGTCTCAATGCAAAGTTGGCCTCTTCACGGCTGCGCCCGGTTACAATTCCAAGCTTCAAGCCTTTGCTTTTCAATTGTTTCAAAAATAATTTTGGCATGATCAACCGTTCATTCCATACAAAGTCACTCAAGTAAAACCGCTGAAAAATATCGGCAATTCGCTTGAGTTCAACTTCAGATTTTTTTCCGAAAAGTTTCTCGATTCCTTTAACACCAACTCCCCACCTACCTCCACCCATTTTGGGGGGAGGGAAGGAGGGGGGTAAAGCTTTCGATTTGAGTGCTTGAAGATTTATTTTCCGACCCAATTCATTTAAACTTTTTTTTCTTAATTTGAAACTTAACAAATAAAGTAAAAGTCCGTAGCACGTATCCCAATCATTGTTGAAACCGCCCAATGATTTGAAGCTTTCAACATCTTTACGATTGAGAAGAGATTTTCTGGAAGGTTGAAATTTAAGAATGGTTTCTAAATAAGTGGTGACCGTTTTAATGATGCAATCTGTATAAGAAGCGCGTGTATCGATTAGAACATTATCAATATCGAAGATGACTGCGTCGAAACACATCCGCTATTCCTCCCCCCTTGTGGGGGAGGATAAAGGTGGGGGGACAAACCCCCATCCTAACTTTCCCCCATAAAGGGGGAAGGGAAAATCATTTTCAAGATCAGAGTCTCTATTCCTCATGACTAGTGGGTCACTGCGCCTTTGGATGCCGAAGAAACAAGTTTTGCGTATTTGGCCATAACACCGCGGGTGTAACGGGGTTTCGGGGCTTTCCAAGATTTAAAACGTTTTGCAATTTCAGATTTACTCAAATTGACTTCAATTTTTCGTTTTGGAATATCAAACGTAATTTGATCTCCATTTTTTAAAATCGCAATGGCTCCGCGATCCACCGCTTCAGGTGCAACATGGCCAGCCATTAATCCGCGCGTAGCTCCGGAAAATCGTCCGTCTGTAAGAAGTGCCACTTTGTCGCCCAATCCTTCACCAACCAAAGCGGCCGTGACGCCGAGCATTTCCCGCATTCCAGGCCCACCCTTCGGTCCTTCATAACGAATCACAACGACATCTCCCGGTTTTATTTTTTGATCTCTCACGGCTTGGAAAGCATCTTCTTCACAATTAAAAACACGCGCCGGGCCGGTAAATGTCAAACGATTTTCGCCGGCAATTTTTAAAACACTGCCTTCCGGCGCTAAATTTCCTTTTAGAATCACAAGCCCGCCGTTTTTCTTTATTGGATTATTGAGCGGCCGAATCACTTTTTGATTTGGTGTTTCCTGTGCAGTTTGCGCTTCTTCGCCGATCGTATTTGTGGTTACGGTTAAACAATCTGAGTGAAGAATTTTTGCATCCAACATTCGTTTCATCACCAAACGAATTCCTCCTGCTTCGTGCACGTCGGTTGCGACATATTGGCCACCGGGTTTTAAATCACCGAGCAAAGGAGTTTTTGAGCTCAAGTGATCAAAGTCATCGATGGAAAGTTTGATATTCATTTCTTCAGCGATCGCCAGCAAATGAAGAACGGCGTTGGTGGATCCACCGGTCATTGCGACAGCGCGAATTGCGTTTTCAATGGATTTTCGGTTAATGATTTTGCTTGGAGTGATATTCTGTTTCAAAAGTTCGATAATTAATTTTCCGGCTTTGTAACATGCTTCATCTTTTTTTGGATCCATTGCCGGAATGTCGTTGATTCCCATCGGTGAAATTCCCAGCGCAGCAAAAGCTGTAGACATGGTGTTTGCCGTAAATTGTCCGCCGCAGGCACCGGCAGCAGGGCAGGCGTGATTTTCAAGATCCTGAAAATCGCTTTGGGACATTTTTCCCGCCGCAAATTTTCCGACTCCTTCAAACACATCTTGAATCGTGACGTCTCGGCCTTGAAATTTTCCGGGCGCGATTGATCCACCGTAAATCATCAAACTCGGAATGTTTAGCCGACAAAGCGCCATAACAGTTCCAGGAATTGTTTTATCACATCCCGAAATTGCGATGAGTCCGTCGAAATAATGTCCGCGCGCAACGAGTTCAATCGAATCGGCCACGACTTCGCGGCTGACGAGAGAAGTTTTCATACCTTCAGTGCCCATCGTGATTCCGTCTGAAATGGCGATCGTATTAAATTCAATCGGTGTCCCGCCGGCTTCGCGCACTCCCTGTTTAATTTTTTCGGAGAGTCTTCTTAAATGAAAATTGCACGGAGTGGTTTCAATCCACGTATTGGCGATTCCAATATTGGGACGATAAATATCTTTGTCCGTAAGTCCCATGGATTTCAACATTGCACGAGCAGCAGCTCGGGAAGGGCCTTCCGTAATGACGGAACTGCGCTTATTTAATTTTTCAGCCATGATTTTCTCCAATTAAAAAACGTAGTTTAGCACAACTGCGCTGTTAAAATCTATTTCGTAATTCGTTATTAACTGTGGTATAAATTTGGCCCATGATAAATATCCGCTTCGGACATAGCCCAGATCCCGACGACGCATTTATGTTTTATGCCATCGCGAAAAATAAAATTGATACCAAAGAATTCAAGATCGTTCACGTTGTTGAAGATATTGAATCTTTAAATCAAAGAGCGCTTAAGGCGGAATTGGAAGTAACGGCTGTTTCGGTTCATGCTTACGCTTACATCCATGATCACTATGCAATCATGCGGTCCGGCGCAAGTATGGGCGATCAATACGGACCGATTGTCGTTGCCGCCAAACCTTTTCAAGCATCAGATCTCAAAGGAAAAAAAATTGCGATTCCAGGTACTCTGACAACAGCTTTTCTTGCTCTTCAGCTCTTTGAGAAAAATTTCAGCTATGAAATTGTGCCTTTTGATCAAATTTTAGATTATGTCAAAGCTGGCAAAGCTGATTGCGGACTTATCATTCATGAAGGGCAGTTGACCTATCAAGAAAATGGTCTTCATAAAATTCTGGATTTGGGCGAATGGTGGTGGCACCAAACAAAACTTCCGCTTCCTTTGGGCGTGGATGTAATCCGAAAAAATTTGGGTCCTGAAAAAATGAAATCGTTTTCAGGAGTTTTTAAAGAAAGCATTGTTTATTCACTCGAGCATCGGAAAGAAGCGCTTCATTATGCGCTTCCGTACGGCCGCGGAATTTCCGAAGAAAGAGGCGATCAATTTGTCGGAATGTATGTGAATGATTATACGGTTGATTTGGGAAAAGACGGCGAATCAAGCATCGTCGAATTACTCAGACGGGGATATGATCAGAAAATTTTGAAGGGAAAAATTATTCCTGAATTTGTTTAGAACAGATTGTCATTGCGAGGCAAGCGTTCTAAAGCAATGCCGAAGCAATCTCAGTCTTAGATTGCTTCGTTGGCCTGACGGCCTCCTCGCAATGACGATTGGGATGAGATCAGATCGAAGTTGCTTTTTCGATGTCTGCTAAATAATTGGACCGCTGGGCCTCTTCCAAAAATTCAAGCCCGGCCTCAAACAAACCGGTTTCCAAATTCAAATGCCGCCATGCGACTTCTGCGAGGATTCGATTTTCAGAAACTTTTAGAATGGAATTTAATTTGATGTGCATTGAAAATAAGCTGGAATCAATTTCGATAAGGACAACCGACTTGCGTTTCAGCGGTTGAAAAGCGGCGAGCTTCATCCCGCCCTGGCTTAGATCCCGGCATTTACCGTGATGAAAAACTGGATTGCTTTCGCGAAGGTCACAAAATTTAATTTTCCAAGCGCAGGCAAACCGGACAAATCGTCTGCGTTCGGTGCTCCATGTGTATTGTCTTGGAGAAGTATTTTTTTGAAGGGTATGTTTTTTACGGCCTAATTCTGCTGGCATGATATCCATGTATCGTCTAAATTTTTAAGAGATGAAGCAAAAATTCTTGCTTCTTCCTGGGAAAAAAAGTAAATTGAACAATCAAAGGAGAATTAGATGAACGCGCAGTGCATTTCTCGTAAAGTAACAGCAATTAACCCGAGAGGTGCACGATGCAAGAGCGAATGTATGTTGGAGTGGATTACCACCGGAAGTATTCGTATTTAACGGTCA